>Ga0208112_100034_pt1 | contig 295225 bp, 261 predicted proteins | sample HotLakConsoUCCLE_FD_184736 | JGI IMG/M metagenome (GOLD analysis project Ga0208112, IMG submission 184736) | Hypersaline microbial mat communities from Hot Lake, Washington, USA - Hot Lake Consortium UCC-LE (SPAdes) (version 2) ... | reverse complement strand
ATAGCTACAATTACCATATTATTAGCATGTAAATCGATTCCTGTGTGAATCATGAGGTCCTCCTTAGTTAGTTACGGTTGATGATCGCTAATCTAAGTGAGGACCTCCTTTTTGGAAAGATCCCGCGCATTAAGTGGGACGTGCCTCGCCGTTGGCTGCTGGTTTCGATTTGGTCAGTTTCCGTAGTACATTTTAAATCAAATTTAGCGTCATTTTGCACGCTCGTTATACGCCAGACCGTTAACCATCCTACCCCACCATTGTTAGTTGAATTCTAATTGAGTATCTTATCAGTGCACAAATAAACTTTTAAAGTACTGAAATGGATATTTCAATTTCGAAAGACATCGAACCCCTTTCCGAATTTCGTAAAAGATCGGCGGATTTTATAAAGCGCCTCAAAAAAGAAAAACAGCCGATTATTCTTACTCAACATGGTAAAAGTGCTGCTGTACTGATGGATGTTTCAGAATTTGAGCGTTTTACCAGGAAAATGGAGATGCTTGAAGATTTGCTTGAAGCCAAACAGCAAGTTGAACAGGGTAAAACCCATTCGATGGCAGAGGCCAAAGAAAGAATCGAAAAGCATCTTTCTAAATGGAAATAATTTTTACGGATCGGTTTCTTGATCGCGTTGAGGAGTGCACAGATTACATTGCCCTTGATCATGTTCCAACGGCAATGAAATGGGCACGTGGAGTTTTTGAACAGTGCCAAAAACTGAGCGATCAACCGGGAAGTGGTAGAATCGTCCCAGAATTCAGACGCCCTGAAATCAGAGAGATTATCCACGGAAATTATCGGTTGGTGTATGAATTAAAAACCAATCAAATTGATATGTTGACCATCTGGCATACAAGATAGATGTTGCAAGGTGATCCGCACCAGGTTGGTTAGCAAGCGTTTCGTGCAGACCGGGTAAGGTTTTGGCTTTTTAAAGTCGGTATCACGGCTGCACCAACGCCGAACCGTTAAGTCCCCCCCTACTCTTCAGATTTATCGACTCAATGAATTGCTTTCCTCCACGTTTTTAATCAACTTGGATAATATTTACTAATAAACACCATGACGATGGATAAGGCATTACTTGACGAGCTTTCACAGCTCAAAAAAAGCGAAAAGTTGATTTTAGTTGAAGCTTTGTGGGATTCAATTGCATCAGATCCAAATGAAGTAGAAGTCCCTGAGCATCACAAAGCAATTATTGAAGAACGCCTTAAAACGCTTGAGCAGGATCAACAATCAGGATCAAGTTGGGAAGAAGTCCGGCAAAAATATTTATAAACCACTGTGCCTGTACCATTAATTCTTACCGAAAAAGCACAGGAAGATTTGGATGATGCTTTCCAGTGGTATGAAGATCAAGAGCCGGAATTAGGCAAAGAGTTTATTCGATGTATAGATGCTAAAATTGCAGAGCTAAACCGTCATCCACTTCATCATCAGGTTGTTCAAAGCGACCAGGTTCGGCGTGCACTTATCAACAGATTTCCCTTTTCTATTTATTTCGTAAATGAAGAAGAGCTGATCACTATTTTTGCGATTCTCCATCAAAGAAGAAGTCCCAAGTTCTGGAAGTCGAGAATATAGACCGGAAACTTAACAAAGCATTTCCTGCTGACGTGTAAGCGTTTGTTGCTTATATTCGGGCATGGTCGCAATGCAGCAGAAATGCCAAACCGTCACACAAAATAATCTCACCTACACCTTATACTTTCTCACCACTTCCAGCACCTTTTCCAGATCCTCCTCTCCCACCTGAAAGTGAAACGTTGCGCGGATGGTGTTGGGGCCAAACGGAATCATCGCCACACCTTGCTGTTCAAACTTTTTCAAAACATCCGCAGCCGATTCTCTCTTCGTATCGAATATCACGATGTTGCTCTCCACCGTATCCAGATCGATCTCGAAATCAGGGTGCTCTGAAACGGTTTCAGCCAAAATTTTTGCTCTTCGATGGTCTTCACTCATCAGTGGCAGGTGATTCGTCACGGCATAATCAGCAGCCGCTGCCAAAAGCCCAACCTGACGCATGCCCCCGCCCCACATCTTCCGCATCCTTCTCGCCTTTTTGATATGATCCTTTGAAGCAAGCATCATTGATCCGACCGGTGCGCCAAGCCCTTTGCTGAAACAGATGGAGATGGTATCGGAAACAGAACCAAAAAACTCAGGCTCGATTCCGGTTGCGGTTATCGCATTCCAGATCCGGGCTCCGTCGAGATGAAAATAGAGTCCGTGCTCATCCGCAAGATTACTCAGCTCAATCAACTCCTCCTTGCTGTAGCAGGCTCCCCCGCCTTTGTTAGTCGTATTTTCAACGGCAATTACGCGCGTGTGAGGATCCCAATCGTTGTAGGTACGAATGGCGGCGGCTGCCTGATCCCTGCTGAGCTTACCACGTTCTCCTTTCACGGGTTTGATCTGCACAGATGACAGGTGCGCCGCTGCACCCGACTCATAATTGAAAATATGCCCAAGTTCATCAATGATGATCTCATCGCCGGGTTGAGTCAGAACCGATACACAGAGCTGATTGCTCATTGTACCGCTTGGAACAAACAGGCCGGCCTCCATGCCAAACATCTCCGCCATCTTCTCTTGGAAAGCGTTGACGGTCGGGTCGGATTCAAACACATCATCCCCTACCTTTGCCTCCGACATGTACTTTAGCATTCCGGGAGTTGGCTTGGTTACGGTGTCGCTTCGGAGATCGATCATTTAGATAATGAATTTTGAATGAAAAATATTGAATGTTGAATTGTGACCTGACAGCGTGCCGAAATCAGGAGGTTCCTGTCAGCGTCTTTAAGTTTGAGCTATTAATCAATACACCCCTCGTCCCGACTAAGCCGTCGGGACACTCCCCTCAAGGGGAGAAGTGTTAGATTATCAAATAAAACCTCCAGGGTTTCGGAAACCTTGGAGGTTTTAAATTATTTATCGTATTTAAAAAATCCTTCGCCGGTTTTATCACCCAGCTTACCGGCATCCACCATTTTTACCAGCAGCGGTGCGGGTCGGTATTTTGGATCTTTAAATCCATCGTACAGCACGTTCAGGATATCGAGACAGACGTCCAGGCCGATGAAATCAGCCAGACGCAGCGGTCCCATCGGGTGCGCCATTCCAAGTTTCATCACCTCATCCACATGCTCCGGTTCAGCCACGCCTTCGTGCACGCAAAAGATCGCTTCGTTGATCATCGGCATCAAAACACGGTTGGATACAAATCCGGGAGAATCGTTGGCCGGAACCGGTACTTTATTCAATTTCTTTGAAATCTCCATGATCGCCTCGGTTACTTCTTCCGAAGTCTCCAGTCCATTGATCACCTCTACCAGCTTCATCACCGGAACGGGATTGAAAAAGTGCATCCCGATAAATTTGTCCGGGCGTTTGGTTACAGCCGCCAATTTGGTGATGGAAATGGACGACGTATTACTGGCCAGAATTGCGTAATCCGGAGCATGCTCATCCACTTCTTCAAAAATTTTCTTTTTCAGATCATAAATCTCAGGAACCGCTTCAACTACTAAATCCACATGCTGGACACCTTCTGTTACACTCAGGAAGGTTTGAATTCTGTCTTGTGTTGCCGCTTTGTCATTCTCGGTGATCTTCTCCTTATTCACCATCCGGCTCAGGTTCTTGTCGATGGTGTTCAGCGCGCGCTCGGCAAACTCTTTCTTGGTCTCTATCAAATGAACTTCATATCCATTCATCGCAAATACGTGAACAATTCCGTTACCCATGGTTCCGCCACCGATAACTGCTACTTTTTTAATCTCACTCATGGCATAGTTCCTTCTTCTTTTTAATTGATTGAACTCGTTTCATATGGCTTTGAGAGTATGTATTTTGAACGGAATTTTCAATCAAATTTGGAAAACTTTCCAATTCTTTACCTACAGACATGAGATCAATCCTCAGGTTTTTGCTCTTATTGATTGTACTGCTTGCAGGGTTTGCAGCTATCGCAGGTTACTGGACCTTCATCAAACCATTGCCAAATTACAATGACACCATTTCTGTGGATGGATTGAATCGGCCTGCAGATATCTACTGGGATCCATATGGCATCCCCTATATTCATGCTCAGTCTGAAGAGGATCTCTACTACGCTGTCGGGTATATCCATGCACAGGAACGATTGTGGCAAATGACACTGCAGCAACTTGCCTCAGAGGGCCGGTTTGCCGAATTCCTGGGAGAAGATCTCGTTGAGCTGGATAAGTATCAGCGTTCTCTTGGATTCTGGGATACCGCAAAGCAATTAGAAGCTCAGGCTTCACCCGAAATCAGAAATCTGTTTCAAAAATATTCGGACGGTGTGAACGACTACATTCAAGACAATTCGCGTAATCTCCCCATCGAGTTTACACTGTTGGATATGGAGCCGTTGGAGTGGACACCCGCACATTCATTTGCCGTTACCCGGCTGATGGCCTGGGATCAAAACATCTACTGGTGGAGTGAACTGGCGTATGCCTATCTGGATGGAGAACTCAGCTCAAACCGATTACAGGAACTGTTCCCAGAATACAGTGACCGGTATCCCACCACACTGAATGATACTCAAAGCCGATCTATTGCTAAATCGCTGATGCCGGCACTCAAGCTGGAACAGAAAAGACGATCACTTCTCAGCATGGAGGGGTCCCAGTGGGGAAGCAACGCCTGGGCTTTGAGCGGTGAAAAAACGGAATCCGGCTACCCGATCTTGTCGGGCGATCCACATATGGGCCTGGGAATGCCGGGCTTCTGGTTTGAAATGAATCAATCTACGCCAAACCACTCGATAACGGGTGCAACTATCCCCGGAGCACCATTTGTCATTCTTGGAAATAACGGTACTGCTGCGTGGACTATCACCAATATGATGGCCGATGTTCTCGACTTTTTTGTTGAAACTCCTGACTCAAGTGATACAGATCAATATGTGATCAACAGCAGTTCCGAGGAGTCGGAGCCGTTTAGGTTCAGAAATGAACTGATCAAAGTTAAGGAAGGAGACGACATCCTTTTCAGAGTCCGTCATACCCAAAATGGCCCTGTCATTTCGGACCTTTTTGAAAATAACGAGTTAATGGAAGAACGGATCGTCTCCATGCGATGGACCGGGCATGAGCTCAGCAGGGAAGCTGAAGCAATTTATGATATGAACCGGGCTGAATCGATCGAACAGTTTGAAGAAGCTGTCCGGGAGTTTAAATCTCCCGCCATGAATTTCACCTATGCCGATACGGACGGTAACATCGCACTTTTCAGTGCAGGAAACATCCCGATCAGAAACGGTAATCCGCTTCTGTTTCGCGACGGTTCAAATCCCTCATCAACCTGGAATGGCTGGGTACCGCATGAAGATCTGCCGCAGATCAGAAATCCGGAGCAGGGTTTTGTGGCTCATGCTAATAACAAACTTCACACAGAAAGTTACCGGCACTACATCGGATCGTTCTGGGCTCCACCGTCAAGAATTTCCAGAATCAATAACTATCTTGAACAGACAGACTCCGTTACTGTAGTGGATATGCAACAGCTGCAGTATGATGTATTATCCGACCACGCTCGTGAAATCACAGAAGAGATCCTGCCAATTCTGCGTTCTGATCCTGTAAACGATTTTTCGGTAGCATTAACCTATCTCGAAAACTGGGACTTTAACTATACCCCAACTTCAACGGCCGCCACTATTTTTGACCTCTTTTTTCTGAACGTGAGTAAAAACACACTGGCAGATGAGATGGGTGAAGAAGCTTATGAAGCGTTTATATCGCTTAACTATCTACCCATTCAGGTGATGAGTCGTTTGCTGACCGATGAAAGTGTTTTTTTCAATATCACCGGAACCGACCAGGAAGAAAACCGTGATCAGATCATACGGCAAAGCATGCTGGAAACGATTGAACAGCTTCGATCAGAATATGGTAACGAACCGATTAGCTGGCGCTGGGAAAATGTGAATCAAATCACTCTTCGCCCTCCCCTCCTTGCCGAAGCAGCGGAAGATCTCGATGCTCCCGGTGCACTCAAAATAATAGTTAAAAACCTGATGAGTAAAGGTCCATACCCGGTTCGGGGGAATGCCCTGACCGTCAACAAAGCCCAATATGAGTGGGATAATCCATTTGATGTTACTCTTGGGCCATCCATCCGGAGAATTATCGATATGTCTGCTCCGGGGCGCAGTTTATCGGTGTTGCCAACCGGTCAGTCAGGCAACCCGCTCTCCACTCATTACGGAGATCAGACCGATATGTGGCTGGAAGGACGCTACAGATACATCTATCAGGACAGCACCTTTTTCCAGCAAACAAGCTATCAGACAATGCGTTTAATGCCATCGCGTTAAACTGTAATCAAAAAGTGTTCACCTATTTCCCGATTTTATGATGTCTACCTATAACCCCAGACAAATAATTTCCCGATCAACTCTCCCCATGCTTCTGCTTATGGTTGCAGTGCTTATGATGTCTTCCTGTAAATCAACAGAACCTGAACCTACGCGACCTGTTACATTACCCGAACTGAAAGCCCCGGATACGGATGAACAACCGGACGCCGAAGAACCTGCATCCGTCACACAAGACGTAGATTCGCTGCTTCAGTCTATGACCCTGAACGAAAAGATCGGCCAGCTTTTTGTTACACCTGCGTACGGACGGTTCACCAATGACAAAGATCCCGGCTTACTACGACTCAAGCGAATGATTGAAAATTATCACCTTGGGGGCATCATCTTTATGCAGGGCGATGTGTACGGTCAGGCGATGCTTACCAATACTTTGCAGTCTATTTCTGAAATACCTCTTTGGATCTCACAGGATATGGAGTTTGGAGCGGCTATGCGCATCAGCGGTACAACCCGATTAACCCCCGCCATGGGTGTGTCCGCTACCGGAAACACTGAGAATGCATACCTAAAAGGGAAAATCACCGCCCGTGAGGCGAAAGCACTGGGAGTTCATCAAATATTTGCACCCGTTCTGGATGTAAACAATAACCCTGAGAATCCGGTGATAAATGTTCGCTCTTTTTCAGCTGATCCGGAAATGGTTGCCGAATACGGTCACTACATGATTCAGGGAATTCAAAGTGAGGGAATTCTTGCAACAGCAAAACATTTTCCCGGTCATGGTGATACCGACACAGATTCACATCTCGCCCTGCCGATCATTAATCATGACTTTGCCCGGATTGATTCGCTGGAACTATTACCGTTTCGGGTCAACATTAACAACGGGTTGAAGAGCGTAATGAGCGCTCATATTGCCTACCCAAATATGAGCCCGAACGGGGACTTGCCCGGAACAATGGACCGTTTTATTCTTAATGATATTCTGCGGGATTCACTTAATTTTGAAGGCCTCATTGTAACAGACGGGCTCGAAATGAAGGGGATCTCAGACAACTACTCCCCGGGGGAGGCTGTAATACGATCATTGAAAGCAGGTGCTGATATGATGCTTATCAGCCCCGATGCGATGGGAGCTATCGATGAGATTCAAAAAGCTGTTGAACGGGGCAATCTATCTGAAGACCGAATTGATCAATCTGTTCGGAAAATACTTCAGCTCAAAAAGGAGCACGGAGCATTTGATCATCCCGGCGTTGAATTAGATCAGCTGGCTCATCAAATCAACACGCCTGAATATCAGAGAGTTGCCGACCGTATTGCTCGTCAATCGGTAACGTTGCTGAAAGATTCCAAAGATCTGCTGCCGATCCGCGAAGTCGATCATCAAAAGATTTTGGCCATTGCCCTGGCAGATGATGAATCGGGTTCAACCGGATCCTCCTTTGCCCGAGAACTCAAGAAATATCATGATGATGTCGATTTTTTTGTACTCGACCGTCGGACAGGCTTAGAAGAAAAAGCAGAAATACTGGACGCTGCTGATGAAGCGGATCTTATTCTAATCGGTTCCTTTATCATTGTTCGGTCCCATCAGCCGATACAAGTAGAACCTGAACAGCTACAGTTCCTGCGACAGCTGATCAGCCGGCCTTGTCCATCTGTTCTGATTGCTTTTGGCAATCCATACGTGGTCCGGGATCTCCCCGATGCCGATTCGCATATTATGGCATGGTCCTCAAACATCAATCAAGTTCGGCAAACGGTTCCTTCGCTTTTCGGGGCATCCGATATTACCGGTAATCTCCCGATCTATATTCCGGGGATGTACGAAATTGGAGACGGAATTCAGAAGCAGCAGAGTATTGTAAGGCACGATTCACCTGAATCGGTCGGGTTGAGCAGTGAAAAAATGCTTGAGATCGACAACGTGATGCAGGAAGCCATCAACGACTCGGTTTTTCCCGGTGGTGTAGTCGGAGTGATGAAAGACGGCGTATTGGTCTGGAGTGAAGGATATGGCTATCACGATTATGAGAAGACACGCAGCGTGGAATCGGACGACATATATGACCTGGCGTCACTAACTAAAGTGATCGTCACCACCACATCTATCATGAAGCTGGTAGATGAAGGGCGAATTGATGTGAATGATCCGGTTCACAAATATATTCCTGAATTTGATACTGATGAAAAACGGGATATCACGATTGAACAACTGCTGATACATACGTCCGGTTTACCGGCGTTTCAGGTCTATGTGGATGAGCTGAAAACCAGGGATGAAATTATCGAAGCCGTTCGAAACGAACCGTTGATCAACCGGCCGGGAGAAGAATATGTGTACAGCGACCTTGGTTTTATTCTGCTTGCTGAAATTGTTGAGGAGGTCTCCGGAATGAGAATCGATAGATTCGTAAGGAGCAGGCTTTTCTATCCGATGGGAATGAAAACAACGGTCTACAATCCCAAAAACGCGGGGCGATGGATCAGTAACAGAATCCCGCCAACTGAAATCGACTCAACCTACCGGGATGGAATAGTGCAGGCAGAAGCTCACGATGAACGAGCCTGGTTCATGGATGGTGTTGCGGGGCACGCCGGACTCTTCTCCTCTGCTGCTGATATTGCAAAGTATTCATACATGCTCATGAATGATGGAAATTATGGAGGAAGGAAATATCTCAGCCAAGAGACGATTCAAACCTTCACAAGTAAACGTTCCCCCATCAATCAGCGGGCATATGGTTTTGACCGAAAAGGCGAAGGATTCAGTACAGCGGGAGAACTTACCGGACCCAATTCGTTCGGCCATACCGGATTTACGGGCACCAGTCTCTGGATCGATCCCGACGAAGAAATTGCTATTATACTGCTGACAAACCGGACATTTCCAAACCGGTCATACGGAAGCACAATCAGCCGAATCCGGGCAAAAATTGCCGATACGGTGATGGAAGCCATTGATGATGAATAAAATTCAAACCTGATGAACAGTTACGCTCCCTATTCTGAACACGATGAGTACTGCCTTGTGGAAGGCGAGTCCGGATTGTTTTATCCCGGAGTTCTGGTTGAGAACATCTCCTTTCCGCTAACTATTTCAGCCGTTCACGGAGCGGTCTGCAGCTGTCTGGCCAATGGAGATCGACCTGTTGCCATCTATCAGGATGAGCCGGAATCTGAGCTCATGGAGTATTGGAAAAGTGAATTTCAGCTTCAGCGGCTCGACAGTTTACCCGATTCGCCGGAGATTTTCGATCCACTCATGCCGCCGGAAACAGACATTCTGCCTGCACTGCAGAAATTGACAGAACGTTGCTTGATCCCTCACTCAGATTTTCCCGTCACTGCGCTTTTGGAAACCGGTAAGGGAATCATTCCGGGTGTTAATATTGAAGTAAGTGCGTGGAGTCTTGGCTTGTGTGCAGAGCGCACGGCCATTTTTCGCGCGGTAACAGCCGGCCTTGAACATCAGCTTGGGAAAATTCATATCTATGCTCCAAAAGGAGAGTTCAGCAGCCCATGCGGAGCATGTCGTCAGGTATTGGCCGAATTTATGCCACGGGAGCAAATTGTCCTTCATCACGGCAATAAAATAACCTCAACTCATTTTGTTAAAGATATGCTGCCGTATGGATTTACCGGCAGCTCATTAAAAAAGACCCCATGAATTTTTTAGCAGTTTTAGACTACGATCACCTCGACAACGGCATGTTTCTAACCGCTTTTGCCAGATCACTGGCTCAGCGTAAAAAAAGCGGCATCATCATTCACAGCGACAGTGAATATACCGACCGGCTGATTCAAACCGGCATGATGCGGGAAGATGCCATGCTCAGGGCTATCAAAGACCTCAACCACAGGCTGATTGCACTCTTTGCCGATCAGGGAGTGGCAACCATTGGCGTAAACGGCCACCAGAAATCTCTGATTCGAGTCAAAGATGATGATATTCAAATCAACCGGGAACAGATTGATCGTTTTCCATCTCAGCCAATGCTGCTTATTTCCGGATTGGCGGACAATCCCGGATCCGGTCAGCCCACGCCGCTGTCTCTGCCTCAAATGGCACAATCTTTTCAGATTCAGCTTGATATCAATGAGATTATCCTGTTCAGTATGGATGAAAGTTCCTCGGTGATTAAGGGTGATTTTCCGGTAAATATCACCCCTAAAGAAACCGATACAGAATTTCTTGAAAAACATGTTCCTAAAAGTTTTCATCAATTCAACAAGGAGATTGTAGTGACCACACCGGATGCTTTCGGAAACTCTGAGAAATAGATAATGGATCAGCAAGAAAACCTATCGGAAGAGCCCGGTGAATTCCCGGATCCTGTAACACCTGACGACCTCACGACTAAGAATCTCTTTGGGATGTCGATCCTATCTCTGTTGCTGTACACCGCAGTTGCCCTGCTGCTTGTTTATTTTTTCCATAACGGTACTTTTGCCGATCTTTTCCGGCGAGGTTACAGCATACCCATTCAACTTATCATCGGTCTTGCTTCAGGACTGGCTGCCGCGGGAATCATACTCTTTCTATCTGTCCACTCTCCCATCAAAGAAGTGTTGAATGATTTCGCCATTTTTAGGGTGATTGCCCGGGCAGACTTCTCAAACTTCGACAAGGTACAGGTCTCCCTGTTTGCCGGTATTGGAGAGGAAATACTCTTCAGGGGCGCCCTGCAGCCGATTGTAGGTATATGGTTCGCTTCAGCGTTTTTCATTGCCATACACGGCTATTTTAAATTCAAGTCTGCCGGACATATCCTCTTTGGAATAATGATGTTTGCCTTGAGTATGATTCTGGGAGTTCTGTTTGAAACGGCCGGATTGATTTCAGCCATGACCGCACACGCGGTTTATGATATGGTGATGTTGAAGAATGTAGACAAACTGAAGTGAAGAGAGCCTTTTAACACTGGCTTGATTAGACATTTGACTCAATGTAGATTGTCGATATTTCCCGGAAAGTTACCATCAGCCTACAACTGAATGGTAAATGAGAGACACCATTTTGATACATCGGTTATTTTTAAAACAAATGAGAAGAAACCATGGCTGTAAAACACATACCAACCGGCGAAGTACATAAAGGAGTAAAAGGCAGAAAAACAGGAAGCGGAGTTGATACTAAAAAAGCACCTGACCCATTGGGTGAACTCACACGATAAAATCACTTGTGCTAAAAATGGGTATAAAAATTAGTCCTGATAAATAACTGATCTTTGTAAGATCTTAATTTTCCTTATATACAACCGAAATGGCAGGTAGATGCCGAGTAGTAAACTTTACTGTTTTAGTTTGAGTCAGAGCCTCCATAATACATCACGGAACTTGGCAACGAGGGTAAAGAGAGTAAGATTACACCGCAGCTACAGATCCTCCGTCAATACGGTAGTTTGATCCGTTGATAAAAGATGCTTTTTCGGATGCCAGGAAAGCAGCCACAGCTCCGACTTCCTGAATGGTTCCGGGTCTGTCAAGCTCAATATGCGGGCGGTTGTTTGATAAGAAGTTGGCGATCACATCTTCTTTATTGATGCCTTGTTCTTCTGCCATCTCTTCCATCATGCCATCCACTAAAGGGGTTTCAATAAAGGCCGGACTTATGGTGTTTACTAGAATTCCTTCCGAAGCATACTGTTTGGAAAGTGACTTACTAAAATTGTCCAATGCCCCTTTGGACGCACTGTAGTGCATCATATCGGGATAGGGCTGAGTGCCGTTTTCTGACGAAACATTAATAACACGTCCCCACTGCTGTTTTTGCATGAGCGGGATGATCTTTTTGGTGAGTTCTACCACGGCGAAGAGATTCAGGTCAAACAAGGAACGCCACTCATCCAGCGAGGTTTCTTCAAAACTTCCGTTTTCGCCAATGGTCCCGGCATTGTTGACCAGGATATCAATGGTATCAAACTCTTCTTCGGCCCCGGCTACCAGTTTATCGATGTCACTGGATTTTGTCAGATCGGCAACCACCGCCAATACCCTGGAACCATGGGTTCGCAGTTTATCTGCTGCATCTTGAAGTTCCTTTTTGTGGCGCGCGCATATAATAATATTACACCCTTCCTCTGCCAATGCTTCTGCGATGCCATATCCAATACCTTTGCTGCCACCGGTAACCAATGCGGTTCTGCCTTCGATTTCGAGATCCATACAATAATAGTCTAATTGTTCTTATTCGTTCATTCAATAAAAATTTGAAACGGGCGGATATCATTCCAAGGCTTTGAGCTGGCTACCAAGACTTTTGCAGGAATGAGGCGGAGACTCTACAGAGCCTTGAGGAGCGGAGCCGCCGCAACGAGGGTAAGAGTTTGATGTCAGACTTGTACTATAATTTTAGCTTTAATAAATCCACAAAAACATCATCCAAATGATCGAAATCACTGTCTGTATTCACTAATTTGGAGTTGGTTATATGAGCTGTTGCCGCAATCCAAAGGTCATTTTTTCCGACTGTTTTAGAAGAGTAACCGAAAGGATAATTCTTTACCGGATCTTTGTGCTTACTGTATGCATCAATCTCGACATAAACTTTTGTTTGTAGCTCAGTCTGTACTGGAACTTTTAAAAAGTACCCGAGCAATTTGTCCAACTGTTTCTTTTTCTTTTCACCCCATCCCCTTTGCAAAGCAATGGATTTCATTTCAGCTTCAGTGACAATCGAAATGAGTGCTACATTTTGATTACTGAAGGGCTGGTACTCTTTTTCAAATTCAAATAGCTTCTGCGGTTGTGTTATGTAGTAAACAAGGATATTTGTGTCTAAAAGAAAATTCATTCCCGAAATTATTCTTTGAGCAATTCAAGCAGTTCTTCAGGAGATTCTTCTACTTTCATTTCCTTAATGGTTTGCTTGAATTTCCCTTCGTCAAACCCTTGCCAACCCTGTTCTTTGGCCAACCGCTTTAAATCAATCTCTTCAAATATGAGTAGTGTCATTTCTTGAACAGAATGTTCTGCTATTTCTGCTTTTTGAATGTCCAGTATTTCGATGTACTTCAGATGTCCATCCGTTTTGAAGTGAGCCAAACCGGTTACTTTTACTTTTTCACCAAAGAAAGCCTTCAAATTTTTAATGTTCAAATTAGCACCGGGAAAAGCTCGTATCCGCTGATCATTGTCCGTCACAATTTCCATTTGTTCTTTCCGGTGCCGTAATACATCAAGCGTACCTGTTATTGCCGTTTTAACGCTCTCTCTTGTTTTTTCTTCGGTTAATGACACCTTATCTAATGTCTCTCTTTTAATGGAAACAGACTTTATTTTACTCTGTGCATTTGAGATTAATGCAATCTCTGAATTTTCATTATCTAATATTTTATTGAACTCAGTAATCTGTTTAAGCAGATATTTATCCAAATAAGGAGTCGATTCAGGTTCACTTACAGCTTTGTCAAAAACATAGCTAACCAGGCTAAATGCACTCTCTTCCAGTAACAATTCAGCCTCGGGATCATCAAAAAAACCAAACTGTTTATTCTTATAGACGCGCCCAATTTCAGGAGCTTCTATATTTAGAACCGTTGAACCTTTTTCTAATCCGGTCAGTTGAAAGTCCAGAACTTCTCGCAGCCATTTGGGTTTTTGACCCCGGCCGGGTTTACTCCGCCCTTCCACCAAATTCAATACCGCACCTTCGGCAAGGGCTGTCAGTTTTTCCTGTAGCTCGTTCAACTTGGAAAAGGAAATTTTTCCGTTCTCCAGGTTAAAGTTCTTTAGTATGATGCGGTGTTGGTGCATGAAAGCAATTCAAATATTTTCGGTATGATGTTAACGAATATATAAAAAATTAGTTTGATGCGGAGCCTCTACAGAGCCTTAAGGAGCGGAGCCTTCGCAACGAGAATTAGCTGGAGCTTCCCAGACTACATTGCTAAGCCGGAGCTTGGCAACGAGGGTAAAGAGTTCAAGATTTAAAAAAGCGAAATCTGATCCGTTTTTGGAGGATGAAACGTCCCGATAATGACAAACGGATTTCGGGCCCTAAAGTGATGTACCTGAGTGGTCCCTAAATAAAAATAGAGATCCTTGGTTTTAGCAAAATCTTCGAAATATTTCTTGCGAACATCTTCGATTGCCATACCTTCATCTCCCTCATGCCGGCGTAGGCTGTTCCAGTAAAGCTGACCAATTTCCCAATCCTCGATCATCATTCGGCTTACATTGCCATTACAGTCCTCAAATACATATTTGAATTTATAGGGGAGTTTATCCACCACTTCAAAAGGATCTTCCGGATTTTCAAATAATCCTGTTTGTTCCTGATTCGCTTTTAGCCTTTCAATCTTCTTTTTATCCCAATCCCTCTCAACCTCTTTAACAGTAAAGTCTATAATTTTAGCAGGTTTAAATACCGCCAGTGATGTGCATACTTCTTTGTCTTTGGCTTCCTCAATAAGCACCGACATGTCGTCATATACATTTTGTAGCACGATTTCCTTACGAACTGCCCAGTCTCTTTTTTTACCCGTTCCAATATCACCTACAATTTTTATTTCCGAATCATGGGAATAAGGACGAAAACTTTCCGGGCGGAAATCACTCGTATTCTTAATCAAGTCTACTTCAATCCAGTCATATTTACTGTATCGTTCTTCGTAGGATTTTTTGCGGAAAGGAATGGGATAAATTCGCACCCAACTGCCGTCTTCCCGAAAACCGGCCGTGCAAACCAACTCATCATATATCCCCGAAAGTGTTGGATACGTTTTTACGGTGATGAGTATCTTCTCTCGTTTTTTCTCAAGGACCATTACAAATGGATTAGTTCAAGTTTTAACTCCTGATTTTGGATTAGATATTCTGCGAGCGGACGGCGATGGCACTGAGAGCTTTGGGCTTCAAAACAGGTGAGCGCCACACGTTTATTTTCTTTTATCACCTGTGCTATATCTTTTTGGGTTCCCGTGGTTTCAGGAAGCACGGTCTGTTTATAATCTTCAAACAGGCGATCATAATCATCCTGGGTATTCAGTTCTTTTCTTTTGGAAGATTTGATGCCCACTTTTGAAAAATGGATATAGCGGATTCCCACACCATCACAAGCTTTTTTAAGCTGACTTTTATTAAACCCATACTTCATACTCATGGCATTTTTGCGAACGTCAATAAGTACTTTCACTCCATTGCGGATCAGTTTATTCACATACGCTTCCAGGGAAATTCCTTCGTAACCGATGGTAAACAGGCATGGTTGTTCCGGCTGATGATCCCGGTGCGCCATTACCTTCTTCTGATCTTCTTTTTTCAGCACTTCATCCAGAATGGTACTGTTCATCGCATAAAATGGGTACTTTTTGTAAGTGATTTGGAGCAGATCGGATATCGAAGCTTTTCCGTATTCCCGTTTCAATTCTAAAAGCGCCTTCCGGTCTTCAGGTTTTAACTCGTTCAACCAGGATTTCTTCTCTCTTCGCACCCACTTTTTCTCTTGTTTGGCCACCTGCTCATATTTGATCATCGTATGCAGGTCGGCACTAGCATGGAATGAAAAACACCCGAATTTGTAAGGCACAAAATCATAAGCCGGCGTTTCCTGCTTTTTGGTAAATAGCAGCAACAGCTTTTGCAACCTGATTTTCTCCAATTCATTGTCAAACACTTCTAATAAAGACAGCAGTATTTTTCTGCGGTAGTACATGGGTGAATTTTATAACCATTTATTCGCACTTATATCTGCTAAAAGTACCCAATTTTAAGGTGTAATATGAAATAGATTACCTCTTCGGCGGCGTTCTCCTGTGCGGACTCACCGGCACGGTTTTCGGCCCCGTTTTTGCGGTGTTTGGATTTTTCCTCGGCGTGGGAGATGGCGTTGATCTCTTGGTGTAGTTTGATCATTTATTTCCACGAGAACAGTAAAATATTGCTTAAAAGTTGTATACGCAGGTTACGTTAATACTTTGTTTCTTACACAAGTATTTAGCAACACTTCCCTTTCTTTTTAAGATGAAAGATTTTCGTGCCTTACCCTTCAAGATTTTCTTTTTACTTGGTTCATAAAAATCGAGATCTTCTGAAATCAAGCCAGAAATTCCATGTATTTCAGAAATAGATTTTGCAACTCGTGCATACCATAGATCTTTAGAATTTGGAAACCCCATTTTTCGTAGTGCTTCTTTCATATGGTAGTAGGTTTCTGTACTAATTTGAATTACCGCATCTCGATCAAATAGTTCTTCTAACCAAGCTTTAAACCATTCACGATCCACTAATTCTTTCCACTCATTCTCAATATGTCCTTCATCATCAAGAAAGATGTGAAAATCTGTTCCAGCATTTTCAAAGATGTGTGCTGGCAATTTTGTTAAGTCACACTTTTTACCAGCAATTTCTTCTTTAAAATAACCAGCTACTATATTGGCATCAACGACAATATTCATAATAGAATTTTATTCTTTTTTAGTAGCGTATTCAGAAAACCGAATTTTTGATAGTTTTTTTGCTTCTTCAAGTCTTTCGGGGAAAAAACCTTCAGGCCAATCCTCATTAAATCTCCCTTTTTCATCTAATGTAAGCTTTTTTATTTGCTTACCATCTGAAGTTGAATATATGTAGTAAAACAAAATGTCATCTGGTTTTATTTCTTGATTTGCTACATGTTGTTGCAAGCGAAGTACCATATGTTCACTATGTGTTTCAATAATAGATTGGTTGCCGTTTAAGTAGAGATTTAGAAAGTAATCACCAAGCTCAGATTGAGCTTTTGGGTGAAGATGAATTTCAGGTTGTTCTATAATATAAGAAGCATTTTTTTCAAGATTTAGCCCACCTATTATTACAGGCAAAACCTGGCTATTTCCATATCCAGTATCTGCAAAATTTTGAGACTCAGAAGATTTAGGATGCTTAATTCTAATTTCATAATGTCTTTCAGAAATATTCTCAATTTTAATATTTTGTCCCATACCTGCTTTATTGAGCCAATTTCCCAACCTTTTAACAATATTTTGAGATTTTGAACCGCTTCTTGCATCATCCATTGCAATAATATTTGCAGAGTTTTCACCTTTTGATCCAATTCTTTGTCTTCGTTCACCTGTATAAAGGTATGTTCTTTCAGGTGGAACACGCATGGCACCTAAATATTCTATATTCCTTAAAGAATATTCGATGATATAACCAACTCTGTTTATAATTCTCATATTATTACGAACTTCTTCAGTTACAAAATCGCTTACAGCGCTATTTTCCTTTTCACTTTGAAAATATGGAAAATATTGTGGCACAAAATTTTGCATTCTCAGTTGTTTAGACAAAACTGACTTTAAAGATGAGGGCACCTCTTTATTACCAATTCTTTGTATTAATTGTCTTTCTGAATCATCATAGTACTCGCTCTCAAATAGTATATTATTGTCAGTTTTAAGCCGAATGCTATTTAAAATAATTTCTCTACGTTTCGATCTATACTTAAAAGTTAGATGAAGGTATATTTTGTCAATATTAATGGATTTAGGGGTGTTGAAATGGTAGGGCGGTGTCAAAGTTAAATCTATATCTATATGTCTTTTTTTTGAATTTTGAAAAACTATATCTCTATAAGTTCCAAAATCCCCTAAAATTCCATTCAACAATAATGGTATTCTATTATCATAACTTTCAATTGTTTGAACCAGCAACCTTAATGAAGCTAAAGCAGATGATTTGCCTGCATTATTTGGTCCAAGAAAAATTGTAATAGGCTTTAATTCAATACTTTCATTTTCAAAGGCTTTAAATGATTTTAATCCAATATTTGATAACATAGTATTCTGTTTTATGAATTATATATAGTATTTAAATTGCCTTTTCTCTGTTTTCCAATTATCAGTTGCAGTTAATATATTTCCAATATTATCTGAAAATTTTAAAGTTACTGGTAAACCATCAGCAAAAATGCAGGCATTATAATTTAATTTCGTAAGCGCCATTATATCAGAGAGAACTATTTTGATATCTACATCACCTCTATAAATATTTACTTTTAGCGGGTTTGGCACTTCAAGTGATGTAGCTGTTTGTAACCTTGGAACATAACCGTTGGTAAACAAATAACCTTCTTTATCATTTATTATTAATGCAGTTCCTCTTAAAATACCGTAGTTACTTGACTCATTTTCCACATCCCTAAAAAGTTTTAAATCATAGTATTGTTTTATTATGACACCCGTGAGATGGGTACTGGCATTTCTTTTTTTAATTGCTGATTCAAAACCATTCCATTCTTCTGAATCGAAATATGCTCTACCATGTAAAAACAACTCTTTAGGATACTTTCCAATTTTTTGTTTGTAGTCATCCAATGCCATTCCTAATAACTCTTCAGAGGATTTTTCGTCAAGATGATATTCATATTTACTTTTTGATCCCCATAATCCAATATTTCCCCTAAACACTGAGCCATCACCATCATCTAGAAACATTTGCGCGGCACTACAAGCTATTTCTTTACCTTCGAATTTCTTGAAAACTAATCCAACATAGCAAACACCTTCTCTTATTCCATTTAACTTCCATGGTAATTTACCTAGTTTGTAAAAGAGTGAAGTTGATTGTGTCCAAGCAATGTGTGCTTTTAAATTTTTGTCATATTTTTTAAGGGACATTTTGTCTTTAAATTCTAATGTTGGTTCGACAAATATTTGAATTGGTGCACGTATCTTTTCTTGAATCAACCTTGCTTTCAATAAATGGTGAAAATTATTTTTCGAGCTTCTTAATTGAGAAACCATATCGTCGTAATCATTATGTCCTTCAAATTCTAGAGTAGTTTGCCCTTTTTTGTTTTTTTCAATGTAGTCTTTAGTCCCTTTACTTATATCATCAATTCCCTTGGATTTTGGACGTGCATTTACATAAAGATTTTTTGGTACAATAATGAACCAAATATTTATATCAACATCTTCACTATTCTCTACTCTTTTTATTTCATTTAGGTAAAGTGAAACTAATCTATTTATTCTAATTTTTTTATTTCTCTCTTTTATAATTGTAGAAATTTCTGTTTCTGAAATTTCACAATGTATTTGTTCTTTACTGTTCCACTTTATATTGAAAACCGCTTCAAATCCGGGAAAACTTGGCCTTGAAATCTCATCTGATTTAGTCGTTCCATAGATAGTTTTGGTTGAATAAATAGGTTTATTCAATTTATTAACAAACTTTCTATATAAATTTAATCCATTATTAGTTGATACAACTCCTGCCATGACACTATATGGCCTTAAAGGTTGATAAGGACCATATAGTAATAATCCATCTCTTGGGTCCAATGCTGTTTGATTATTTGCAAAAAGCAGTTCGGGCTCATTGATATGTATCAGTTTTGTACTATTCTTCATTTGGCTCTGTAAATCCTAAATCAGTTTTAAAATTAATTGGAACACTGGAAACTTCAAGGCTTTCAGAAGGGCTAATGGGTATTTTATATTCCATTTTACATCCAGAAACTTCAGCAAAAAATGCCAGCATAAGTTCAAACCAGTCTCTGTTAAACCAATTATTACAATATTTTCGTCTAAGACTATGTTGTTCAGGCTTACTTAAAATATTTTGATTTTTATCAGTAAAAATTACTCTACTACTAACCTTTAAAAAGAGTTCAGGGTAATTGGTGAAGTTCAATGAAACCCCATAAAACCAATTAAAATCTTTAAATGCCGTTCCAGAGATGGATTTTCTGGTTTTACCAAGATGTTTTAGGTTGACAAGATTTTTCTTTTTACTGTTAAAAAACCCAAGGCGATTAGAAAATTCGTAAGAAAAAAAATCATCTTTGGTAAAATGGATTGTGAAAGCTTTTCTTAAAAGAGAGATAACTTTTCTATTTGGATGATGAATTTGCGTACCAAAAAGTTTGTACTCGTTTTCATGCTCAACAAAAGTTTTAAAATCTTCCTCTCGCGATTCTCTTATTCGAACATAATTTTCTATGTATCTCCTGTCAAAAAATGAAATTAAATGGGTGCCAACTCTAATAAATGGTAGATCATGGGGAATTAACGAAAACTCTGCTTCATCAAATAATCCATGAATATAAATCTTTTCCGGTTCTTGAATTTTAAACCAATTAGCAAAATATCGTTCTTCTTTTTTTATTGGATAACTGTTAATTTTTAGAGCTTGATACCAAAAATTTTTTAAATCAGTTTCTTTTTCAGTTTTTCCAATTTGCTCATCTTCTAATGCCTCAATCAACTTTCTTAATCCAGTAGCCCAATTTTTTGAAAAATCTATCCCGATAAATCCCAACCCATGTACCGGAATATCATTCCAATCTGAACTGTCTGTCATAATGGGTACCATAAAATCTTTCTTCTGAACAGTGGATGCAGTAACTAGCTCCTTGTATACTCCAGATTTTTCATTTTTTGACTTTCCTATATAATCCTTAGATATACAGGCTAAAAATTTTATCGAGTCCTCTCTTATAGCTTTATGTACACGATTCCATAATTCACCGGTCTTTAAATTATCTACATCTACCCACGTGTCATATCCACATTGTTTTAGTTTTACCGACAACCACCAGGCAAAATAATTATCCTCTGGGTTACTATGACTAATAAATATTTTTTTCTTATTTGATCTCATTTCCCCTCCACAACCTTCCTCGCCTCTTCCCCCAACCCATACAATTCATAAACCATCGCATTAATCTCTTTATCCGTTAAGTTAATTCGAACTTTCAGTGCTAAGGCCTTGGCTTTCTTTTCGTTGAAGTACTCCATCCACTCGGCTTCTTCTTTGAGGGAGAAGTTTACTTTTTTCTTTTTCAGCTCGGCCAAGAATTGCTTGAAGGTGAGCTCGTGCCAGTTTTCGAGTTTCCGGCTGAGTTTTTCGATGTCGAATTTGGAAAGGACTAATTCGGAAAATGAATCGGTTTGCTTCTGAAGCTCATCATTTAATTTGATCATATTATCCACTAAATCATCCAATTCTCCATTTAATTCAGGAATAGGAATCTGCCCGAAATATTTCCAAATCAACTGACAGCCTCCCCTAATTTGTGTGCAGTATTTGGTAATCAGCCACCAACCCATTTTAGAATTTAGAATACCAAGAAGACTTTTTTCTTCGGTCGGTATAATCCACATGGAATCATTGCAGTACAATCCTTGCTCATCATAAATAAAACATGGGCTGACCTGAAATTTCTGATACATGATCTTTGGTTGATGAAACAATTCCCAGTACTCAATTGAATCCTGAGTTTCAAACCATTTACCACTTGATTTCTTTCTACTTCCTTTCTCACCTGACTGTTCTAATCTCTTTTTCCCAAATTTTAAAAGGTGCTCTTTAACCGATGGATAATCATCTATATTCAAATTAAAAGCCGGAAAAGTTGAGATTAAATACTTTTCTGTAGGCTTTGCTACCCATTTTTTAATATCTCTCCCTCTAAGTACTGGGCTAACTATCTCTTTTGCTTTAGGGTCTTTTTCTATCAGTTCTTTCTTCTCCTCTTCAGAAATCATAAATGCATCAGTATATCCAGTCTTTATACCATAATTAGCATTTCCATCTACATATTCATTTAGTGAAACAAATTGGCTGTTCAATTTATCTAAAAGCTCATTTTCTTTTTTAGAAGAAATAACCCAGGTATCACCACTAAACTCCTTTGTTGAAAACGTTTCTAAATTTGATCGAACATTAGTATTGAAATCTGCCTCACCAGCCGAAACTAAAACCGCTACATCAAACTCATCTTTTGGCTTATTATTTCTTGCTACAAAAATACACGGGTAGGTTGTCGCTCCTTCAAATATTTGCAGATCTCCAAAATCAATGAGTTGAACCAGTTCTTTCGTAAGGAAAAATTCTCGGAGTGATTTTCCATATCCGGCTTGCAGCCATTTATTCGGCATGATATAAGAATAAATGCCTTTCGGTTTCAGGAGATCAAATCCCTTTTCGACAAAAATCGCATACAGATCTCCCCGTTTGGTAAAGGTTTCGTAGCCTTGTTTCTCTAAAGCAGTTGAGGTTTTTTTAATCGTTTCCAATTTCACGTAAGGCGGATTTCCAATCACCACGTCAAAGCCGCCGTTTTCAAAAACGGAGGGGAATTCTGTTTCCCAGTTAAAAGCTTTATCGCCGGCCACTTCGGGATCGTCGATCAGCGAGTTTCCGCATTTAATGTGGTTGTTCAGCGAGGTGAGTTTTCGTCCTTTTTGGGCGGTGCGCAGCCACAGGCTCAGCTTGGCAATCTCCACCGACTCCTCGTTTATATCCACCCCAAACAGGTTCCGCTCCAGGATGGTGTTTTCAATATCGGGGATCACCATCGGCTGATCTAACAGCTTGGCCTGCAATTCATCAATGTAGGTGTGCTCGGCAATCAAAAACTCCAGCGCCTGATTCAGGAAGGCCCCGCTTCCGCAGGCCGGGTCGCAAATGGTGAGGTCCAGCAGCCAGTCGCGGTAGTGGTCTAATTTTTGGATCAGCGGTTTCTTGGTTTTCTTTTGCCGGTTCGGGCGGTAGTCCTCGTCGTCAATGTCCAGCTCGGCTTTCTTCTCCTCGCACAGCGTGCCCACCGTGTGTTCCACAATATACTTGGTGATGTATTTGGGCGTATAAAACACCCCGTCTTTTTTGCGGCGGGTTTTGGCGGTGTCCACCTTTTCGCCCTTCAGCTCGGCGGTGATCTCCTCAATTTCATTCAGCGAATGCTCAAAAATATGCCCCAGGATGTTGACGTCCACTTCCGAGTCAAAATCATAATGGCTGAGCTGCAGGGTGTGTTTGTAGAGCAGGTCGTCGTCAATGGACAAGTCGTTCAGGATGTCGTCTTCAGCAAACAGCCCGCCGTTGTAAGCAAAAATCTCGTGATGCTTGCCTTTGTGTCCTTCATTCATGTACCCGAAATACTTTTTGAAGCGGTCGTACAGCGGAACGTATTCATCGTATTTATCCCGCAGGTCCATCCACTGCTGTATAATCTCGCGGATGGAATTGGGCGGGAGGAGCAGGCGGTCTTCGGCAAAAAAGATGAACAGAAAGCGGTCCAGCAGTTTCTGCGTTTTCTTGAATAGCAGCAGCTTATCATATTCCGGGTTGTGCTTTTTGACGCTATCAAAAATATCGTTCTTGAAAGCCGAGTAATCCTTGTACAGTTTCTTGGTGACGTTCTCTTCTTCGGTCAGCGAAGCATCTTTGATCTTCTTGGGAATCCCTTTGGCAAAATTGGGATAACCCAAACACAGCCACAGCACCTTGAATTCTTTTTTGGTGAGCGTAAAGAGATTGAATTCCAGGAAATCAACGGCGTTATCAATATAAAACCGCAGTTTTTCAAAGTTGGAGATGACCACATAGAGAGCATCCGGCTGTTTGTTTTTGTAGCCAAAGGCCTGCCCCTCCACTTTGCCGAGATCGGTGGTTTCAGTGCCCTTCAGCTCAATCACCCCGCGGACTTTCCCGCCGTCCAGCAACGCCCCGTCTGCTTTCCGAGAATCGCTGAGATTCTTTTGCTCTACCACCAGGTTATAATTCGGAGTCGGATTTTTGGTATAGCCCAGCACCTTCACAAACAGATCATCCAAAAACCCTTCCTGATAGGATTCTTCTTTCGCTTCGCGGATGTTTTGTTGTACTTCAGGATTATGGAAATGAGCGGTGAAGGCTTCCCAGGCTACATCGACCTGCTTCTCATTAATCCCCGACAAATATTTATTTAGTACCGCGTTTTGGAATAGCCCCATAAATAAAAAATTAAATCACCTGTAGAATCTAAAACAATTAAATAACAAGAGATTATAGGCAATGAAAACCGGATAGAAAAGTCGGCAGAACAAAAAAACAACCAACTCATGTAGATCGGTATTCGCTCCGAAAGATGCCTGAGTATCGGCCAACGTCACTAATGCTAATCTTCGATGTTTATCATTCATTCTATCAGAAGCCGGATCAACTTCTTGCTATTCCAGCTTTTGACTTTCCATTCTGCAGTCTGGGCTCTTCTTTGGATTCTCATTTTATGATATCAAACAGCTCGATTCTTTAAATCCCTCGTACTCAAACATGTACACAGTTACCTCAAATAAAATGAGGCAATTACTCATAGATTCAAATCTATGTTAATGGCTTGTACCCTATTCCTATTTTACAGTAAAACGATAAATTTTATTCTTATTCCTGTAAACACTATTTACTTTATTCGCCATTTTGGATTAAATTTATAATTAGACATTAATATCTAATTATCTGAAGGGCTATATGACTCATCTAAAATCAACTACACTATTCGGAATTATTATCATAAGTCTAATTACCTCATTTTTACTTCTCTCCAGCTGTCAGTCTGGTGAAAAGTGGACGCCGGAAGCTGCTCAACTCTTTGACCCGATCCCGGCCGATGCACCGATTCCTGAAGACAATCCGATGACGGATGAAAAAATTGACCTGGGCCATAAACTATTTTTTGAACCGCGTTTATCGCGTTCAGGAATTATTTCGTGCAATACCTGCCACTCGGTTGGGGCTGCCGGAGTCGACCACAGGTCCGTGGCAATTGGTGAAATGGGACGCCTTGGTCCCAGAAACTCTCCTACCGTTTTCAATGCAGCTTTCCTGAAAGCGCAATTTTTAGACGGTCGCGCTGAAACATTAGAAGAGCAGGCTGTCGGGCCAATCCAGGCTCACGTTGAGATGGATCTCACGCCGGAAGAAGCAATGGAACGGCTTGAAGTGAGCGGTTATCGACCTCTGTTTTCAGAAGCTTTTCCTGATGACGACGAACCCTTTACATTTGATAATCTTGCCAAAGCAATTGCTACATTTGAGAGAACACTGATCACACACGGTGCACCATTTGATGACTACTTGCAGGGCAATAAAGACGCCCTCACTGAAGAAGAGATTGCCGGATTGGAGCTATTCCAGAACTACGGTTGTGCAACATGCCACAATGGAGTATTACTTGGCGGAGATCGATTTACCAAATTTACACACGCTGCAAATAAGAAAGGTGAAGATACCGGAAGATATCAGGTAACAGGAAATCCTTCAGACATGTATGCTTTCAGGGTTGCTCCTTTACGAAATGTTGAACTAACCTACCCCTATTTTCACGACGGATCTGCAGAAACACTTGAAGAGGCAGTATCCATTATGGGAGAAAGCCAGCTTGGAAGAACTTTCAATGATGATGAAGTCCAGAAGATTGTCGCTTTCCTGAAATCACTGACTGGAGAATTTAAAATGGTTCCTCATCCCAGTCTACCCAGGTAAGGCTGCGAAATTTTCGTGAGCAGATTGATTTGTTTGTTTGAGACGCCCCTAATCAGTTTCCGGGGCGATTTTTTATCTGTTTTCAATTCCTTAAGAATAGGTTTTTTCAACTTTTTTTTGCAGACCTATTCATTATCTGCCGGGAAGCTCCGGGCGCGGCATTCGATAGGGTGTTTCGGAGATCGATTCCAAAAAAGCGATGATCGCTTGCATCTCTTCGTCTGTCAGGTTCAGCTCTTGCAGTAACGGGGAGGTAGTAGGATATGGCGGATCATCCGTTTTCATACCCGGGCGAGGTTCGGGGCGAGCCATTCCTGCATTATACATGTTTATTACTCCCTCAATACTCCCAAACAATCCGTTGTGGAACCAGGGTGCTGTGAACATCACATCGCGAAGCTGTGGAGTCCTGAACTTGCCGACGTCTTCATCGTTTCCCGTAACCCAAAAACGCCCTAAATCTTCTCTTTCACGGCCGTAGTAGTGAAGTCCCAGATTGTGGAATTCAAAATCACTGAAAAGAGGGCCGTTGTGGCAATTCATACATTGAGCTTTCGTCCTGAACAGATGCAGGCCTTCGAGCTGACGATCAGACAACGCATCTTTATCGCCGAGTACAAACCTGTCAAAATCACTTTTACGACTTTGAATCGTACGTTGAAACTGTGTCAGGGCCTCTGCTATGCGTGGCATCGTGATCACAGTATCTTCAAATGCCTCATGAAACAGGTCTCCATATCCCTCTATATTTTGCAGCTTTTCCGAAAGTTGCCCGACATCCTGGTTCATTTCAATAGGATCGGTAATTGGGTGGTGTAATTGGTCTGTCAATGTTTCTGCCCTTCCGTCCCAAAAAAGAGGTTCCTTCATCCATACATTTAACAAACTTATGGAATTCCGCTTACCTGTAAAATGATCATGCCCAACGGAATTCACTTTGCCGTCAGACCATCCAAGGTTAGGATCGTGACACGATGAGCAACTAATTTGATTTGATGCCGACAGGCGTGGATCAAAGAACAGAACGCGTCCTAAATCCGTAAGGGCTTGCAAGCTGTCAACTCCACGGTATGGGGAATCGGGGAGCGGACCGAGAGGTTCCCAGTCAATAGAATCCTCCACAAACGGTTCAGGCCATTCTGAAACGGGCCTTGAATATTTCTCCCTAAGCTCGTCAGCCGTTTGCAAGTCTGCGGTTGATGAGTACTGTGTATACCAAATTACAAACAAGATATTCACCAGCAATATCAGTAAAAGTATTAAAGTATTTCGCATTAGTGGAAAAATTGCAGTTTGACAGAGAGATAATTACGTGTGTTTCCCGGCTGAAATTGAGGCTCATTGGTTATTTGCCCTTCATTCACAACAATCGACCGCCGATAATCAAACAGTAATGCAACCTGAAGCTCTTCAAAATGCTGCTTAACCTGGAATGAACCGCCAAAAGTCATTACATCAGACGTATGATGATAAAAATCCGGAGAAACTACATAATCCGTAAATATATTCCTCACGGTTGCCGGTACATTAATATTCCCCAATAATGAGGATGAGTAACGTAAAGCAGGAGTAAATACATAATCACGTGAATCTGCATTTATGGTGGATTGAATCGAGCTTTCAACTGAAAACCGCCTGTATTCATAAGCATGGGATGCGTTACGATCTGTTAATGACTGCTCCTTATATTCAAGCCCCCCGTGAATGGATATTCCATTTTTGCGGTGCATATAGAGATGAATATCCTGAAAAAGTAAGTTACTGAAAAAATTCGCTCCCCCGAATGATTGGTTAAAATCGTAACCATCCTCCCACTTCGTCCTTCCTGCAAGCTGCCACCGATTCAGAGCAGAGTCAAAGTTGAGATAAAAATTACCGTCCATATATTTGAGAAAGTAAGTTCCAAACCGGTTTGTAAAATCTAAATCACCCTCAGATCCGGTTCGCTGAAAAAGCTCATCATTTTTACCAAAAACCAGATCAGCGGTCATGTTTACGGAATCGTGAAGATAGCTGATAGTAAAACCAAACTCCTGATTTTCACTCAACTTTTCGTATGTATTTTGTTGCCGAAGACTGTAGCTGCCCATCCCAAGTACCGTAATAATATTATATTCGGTCCTGCCAAAACTGTCGTTCGCCGAATCATAATTCTTCACACCTCCTTTCTCTGAACGATCACCGAAACCATAGTAGGCTCCTACCGCTAATCTGTTAAATTTCAAGCCAGCCTGAAGTTTCAAAAAAAGATTGTAATATTGAATACTAGGTCGCGGGTCAGTATACCGTGCAAGTTGTTCAACCTCGTAATCTGCCCCCACTGCTAACAAAATATGGTCTCCAAACAGAGTAGAACCCGCATTTAAGTTTAGCTTGTATCGGTCGTTGTCCCAGTTTCCCGGGCGGATATTCGCCAGGTAGTATGGATGCTGATAAACATCACGGGCTAATTTCCAGCCAATCCCATTATGCAACTCTTTTAGATATTGAAACTCTCCTTCCATCCGTACTCCCTTAAATGATGTAATTCCATAAGAACCGAGAGAAATATCCCTGGCCGACTCCGGTTGTTGAAAAGATCTAAACTCTCCCTGAGTGGAATTAAATGAGAAGCTGCTCTCACTATAGTTGTAATCTGTGAACAGAACCCGTGCCGGAAGCTTAGATATCTCCTTTAGCTGAATATATTCAGGTGCACTTATTGAAGATGCACCGGATAAAGACTGTGCCACAGAGTTTGTAAACCCTGCAGCACAGATTAAAAGCACCAGATTTAAAAATCTGATTTTAAAATAATGAGTATTACGCATTATCACCTGAAGCTTCTGGCCCACCTGGATTTGTATTCCTCAAGAAAATCCACAGAGTCTGAATTGTTATTCCTGACCGTAACTTTACCGGTACTATTCGGAGCATCAGGAGCATCCGCTTTAGGCTCAGCACGCTCAAGGAATGTAAAGTCTTCTTCAGAGTTATTGGTGTCTTTCAAGACCGTTCTACCTTCAACCGTGTTGGAACTCAGTCGGATGATGGAGTTTGAAGAGTACTGCGCACCGGGAACATACGTATAGCCGGCGTCCAGACTATTTTGAAGTTTCCGTGGAATCTGATTGGATGGAGATCTCTGGGTTTCTACCGCGTCAATTACCCAGTCAACCGGAATTTGAGGATAAAAAGTTGTTCCATCTCGAATCTCTCTTGTTTGGGGATTCGGATAAGATTCGAATTGGCTCGGATCTTCGTCAGTTTTAAAAATCACGTAAGCATCTCTTCCTAATGGATCTAAAATCATATCTCTTCCAAAAATGAAGATGTTTCTTAGGTTCGGAATGTTTGGATTGTCAATATCTGAAGATAACGGATTGTCGATATCATCGCCCAGATAAACTTCAAAATCGGCATCGCTTAAATCCACGGTTAGCGACGGATCATTTACTGATACCGTTTCGCCCTCTCCATCCGTAAATGGTTCTTTATGATTTAACGCAGTCTGAGCTATCACTACACTTTCACCGGGTTCCAGAACGCGACCCGTCCCATCATCCGGTATCTGATACAGCCATTTGGCATAGAGATAATCCTGATTCGCATCGATATCGGATGGCATTCCGATGGACTGACTCCAGTCATATTGCCCGCTTTCGGTTACATACTCCGTGTCGTTATTACTGCTGTTTCCGTATGCACCCATGATGTATAACCCATCAATTTCTATCGGCTCATTCGAGTTGTTATAAATTTCAATGAACTGATCCCTGAAAAGAGCTCCATCTACAATATCTGACCCGGCATAGTAAACCTGTTTGATCACAAGATCTCCAAGCCTGCCAGCGGTAAGTTCAACGATCGGATCATCGGTACTTTCATTAATTTCTAAATCGCTGATTGTACCATTAAAAGTTACTTCTTCTTCATCCGGAAATGTACCTGTAAGTTCAAAAACAGTATTTTGATCCAGTGTAAGAATAACGGACAGATCATAAACACCCGCAGGGAGTTCTTCAAAGGAGGATTGACCATTTTGGTTAATAGCTTCCTCAAAGTTTTGCTGGGTGTTAACGTTCGTAAGGGTAACTTCAGCACCTTCTGTGTAGGAGCTTTCATACCCTTCATCGAAAATAGTACTGACCGTAAGGTCAACCGGTTCAACACCCAACGGACTGTCGGAACAAGCTGATGCCAGCATTAGTGTTGAAATCAGCACAAGCGGCATTCGTAAATTTAACAGATAGGTATATGTATATTTAAACATGGTGATTGATTTGCTTATAGGTTTAGCCGAAGCTCCATTCCAAAGTAAGGCGACTGGTTGAGTACACCTGTTACCCTCCCCTCAGAATTGACGACCTCCGGCCTGATATTCAAAAAGTTGTTAGCAAAAAATGACAGCCTCACATTCTCGCCGATATTTTTACTCACGTTGACATGGAAATTGAAATAGACAAAGGATGGGCTACGAGTAAAATTGCCATCAACCGGTGCCCGGTCAAGCACGTCAAAACGGGAATCGCTGAGTTCAGTTTCAGAAATCCGGACGATATCCAATTCATTATTCACATAGGCAACGGGTCGATTTGAACTCTCCAATACCTCACTGAAATTATAGAGAAATGCTTCGCTCCGAAGAGTAAGCAGGAGACCAAGATCAGAAACATGATGTGTACTTGTGAGCAATGCCCGGGCTTTTCCACTGCGGCTTTTGTTAGGCGGATATATTCCATACCAGATTTCTTCTTCAGGCTGAGGATCTCGACTCAAATTGATGTTTTCTGATTGATTGAAGTAGTAGCTTCCGGTATAGGATACATTTAAGGAAAAAGAGGTTTGAATACGCTGTATCTTGCTGGTTCTGGCCGATAACTCTACTCCCCAATTGCGGCTATAAAGAGCATTGGTTACATACCCTTGTGAATAAAGAACCCTTTGAACATCACCCGTATCTTCATATGTCGGTTTTTCACCCTGGGGTCGGTCAACAATTTCATAAATGGGTAAGTCCAGATATTCGGGTCGTTGCTCAACTGTTATTCCGTCACGAGATATATTTCGAAACACTGTTGCTGATACCCTGATTTTGTCAGGCGTCCATTCAAAACCTGCTTCAGAGCGAAAAGATCGCATGGGTTTTACATTTTCTGAAACATTTTGAGATATGCGGGTATAGACCAGGTTTATACTTTCATTCAAGTTACCCGTGTAACTGTTTAGCAGGGTATAATCTTCATAATCTGGCCCAGGATAGAGATGTATCAATCCCGGAGACTTCACTTGCAAGCCATAGGCAGCAGTCAGTGAAAAATTATCGCTAATATGAAATCTTGAATTTAAGCGGGGAGAAACCGTAAGGTAACCATGCTGTATATCGGATCGAACACCGAAACTGTTCACTGTTTTTTTGCCGGCTACTTCTCCATTTATACGGCTTTCAATAAATGCACCACCCTGAAGTACTTCCGGTTTGAGTTCTCGATATGAAATCGGACGTTCAGAACCAGATACATTTAGCGGCACAGGCCTTAATGGGTCAAAGACTCGCCCTTGGCCATAATTGGCATCAAAACTAGCATTCCCTCCGTATGAAAGACTTATTTTCCACTCGTCAAGGTCAAAATCCCTGCTGAGGGTAATTCTGGAACTTAGGGAAACCGGTTCCCCCAGAACCCTGCGTTCAGATCTATAATTAGACGGATGATAGGTACCCTCTTGAACCCCTTCTGTTTTTCCATCGATGACGGGTCTGACTCCGGGATTCACATATTCATCCAGATGCGAAATACTTTCACTCCAACTTCCTGAAACTGAAAAACTAAGGTTGCTGAATAGTTTTAAATCGGACTGAATACGAAGACGGTTCGAAAGTGAAATTCTCCGGTTTTGATAGTAGGTTCGTTCTACATTGCCAATATCCGGATCAACTTTAAAATCATCCAGGTTTGACCGGAGTGATACTGACAACGTATTTCTTATGTTGCGGCTCTCACCATAGTAGGATGTCCAAAGAAGTGAAGAAGATATCCGGTTAAAAGATTTCACCCTGTCACGTGGATCGGCATTGCTGTATAAATAATCAATGCTTCCATTTATAAAATGCTGTGGATGTATTTGAAATCCTTTATTTAGTGACAATCCCAGCTCTCCACCTGATCGCCGCATGGTGGCATTTAAAGGAGACTTCCCTGCGGACGTCTCAATAAATATTCCTCCTGACGAGATATCTCCATATTCTGCAGAAGCGACTCCCTGCACAACTTCAACTTTTTCGATATCTCCTACAGGCAGTTCCCTCAAATCGAAACCTCCACCTGGACTATCTCCGCTGTTATACGATTGAGAATTGAAGCGACTCTGCCCAAATGTCCCATACCGGCCATAATTGCTGAGAGGATTCAGACTCTGCATATTGGCATTGTTATTCAGCTCCTGACCGTTCAAATAAATACCGATGCCAAATGCGTTGTTGAGACTGTAGTTTGAAGACAGGTCAGAGCGAAAGTTGATTGACTGAGCTCCCTGAAGCTGTGGATTCATGATTGTTTGACCGGGAATGAGTTGCAACAAATTCCCAAGCGTGTAGGCTTGAGACTGTTCAATGGCCATACGATCAATGACATATGTCGAATTGGATACCCTGTCTGATGTTGGTTCAGCTGAAACTGTAATTTCATCCATGTAGAGATCCAGGTTTTCCATCACAATGTCATACCGCAACCTTGATGTATCCTGAGAAATTTTAATTTGATCCCTGAATGTTTCTTTGGCTACATACTGAACCGTAAGTTCAATTTTTGACGGTAGCTCTTTTGTTGAAAATTCAAGACGATAATATCCTGTAGAGTCAGTAACTGCGTATTTTCCATCTTCGGTCTGTATTGTAGCCTGGATCAGAGGCTCATCGTCGGTATCCAACACGTAACCATCAAGAACGAAGTTCTGATTCTGTCCCTGACTTAGGCCCGGTAGCACAAAAATTGCAGTGAATAAGATGTACAAGACCCTTATCATCTCTTTTGCCGATGTTATTTATAATTGATCTAAATAATAATGAGGGCAATAATAAGAGACTTTGAAAAAAAAGTAAACTCTATTTAGACTAATTCTATATAGTTGGCACGGTTTTATGCTGACAGAATCAATTTTCACATACCTGACGATGAAACATGGTTCTTGTGTAGATGTGATGGCATTGCGAGGATCACTAATACCGATATCTATCAATTAATCATGACCACTTTCGTAAATCAAGCTCCCCGGGCAACCTACGCTCCGACAGCTGTCGGAGTAACAGCCAACTGCTCTAAAGATAATCCTCAATGTTTATTTCTCCTTCGATCAGCAGCCGAATCATCTTTTTGCTTTTCCAGCTTTTGACTTTACGTTCTGCTGCCAAGGCGTCCTCCTTGGTTGGAAACTTATACTGATAAACGATTTTCCATGGCCGATACCGGCTGGTGTGGGATCTCCTGTCGTCCGTATTATGAAAATGAAGTCGCCGGGCGGGATCATTTGAAACACCTACATAATAGGTTTCCTGCGTTTCTGACTGGAGTATGTAGAGGTAGAAATTCATAGATAAAAAAAAGACTGACCGGCAGTAACCAATCAGTCTTTAGTGTTTTGCTCCACAGTTAATTTCAGGAAAACCTACGCTCCGACAGCCGTCGGAGTAACAGCCAACTGCTCTAAAGATAATCCTCAATGTTCATTTCTCCTTCGGTCAGCAACCGGATCATCTTTTTACTTTTCCAGCTTTTGACTTTACGTTCTGCTGCCAAGGCGTCCTCCCTGGTTGGAAACTTATGCTGATAAACTATTTCCCATGGCCGATACCGGCTGGTATGGGATCTCCTGTCGTCCGTATTATGAAAATGAAGTCTCCTGGCGGGATCGTTTGAGGCACCTACATAATAGGTTTCCTGCGTTTCGGACCGGAGTATGTAGAGGTAGAAATTCATAGATAAAAAAAAAGACTGACCGGCAGTAACCAATCAGTCTTTAGTGTTTTGCACCACAGTTAATTTCAGGAAAACCTACGCTCCGACAGCCGTCGGAGTAACAGCCAACTGCTCTAAAGATAATCCTCAATGTTTATTTCTCCTTCGGTCAGCAACCGGATCATCTTTTTACTTTTCCAGCTTTTGACTTTACGTTCTGCTGCCAAGGCGTCCTCCTTGGTTGGAAACTTATGCTGATAAACTATTTCCCATGGCCGATACCGGCTGGTATGGGATCTCCTGTCGTCCGTATTATGAAAATGAAGTCTCCTGGCGGGATCGTTTGAGGCACCTACATAATAGGTTTCCTGCGTTTCGGACCGGAGTATGTAGAGGTAGAAATTCATAGATAAAAAAAAGACTGACCGGTAGTAACCAATCAGTCTTTAGTGTTTTGCTCCCCGGGTAGGATTCGAACCTACGACCAATTGGTTAACAGCCAACTGCTCTGCCACTGAGCTACCGAGGAATAAATATGTCAAAAATCAGTATATAACAGTGGATTCGAACCTGCGTCCCTACTCTTGTTGGGATAACAGCCATTTACACTTCCACTCAAATATCAGTCTCAGTTCTCATTGAACGGGCACAAATATAAGAGGTTGATATCACCTATGTCAAGCTGATTGATGAAGTTTTTTAAACTTTTTTGAAACAAAAAAAGCCGCTCCAGAAAAGCGGCTTTTAAATTCATTTGAGCGGGTATTTAAACCTTTCCTGAATTCTTCATGTCCTGAATTTCAAGACGGATTTCCTGAGAAACTTTTTTCAGTTCTTGCAACTGCTTACGAGCTCTTGTTCCGGCTGCCTTGTTTCCCTTCTCGTAAAATTTATTCATGTCATCTTCCAGTTCGGCAACCATGTTTTTTACCTGTTCAATTCTGCTCATTATAACTCCTTTAATTAGTTAACGTTTATGCAAATTTATTGCTGGAATTCGCTTCTAAACTATTGAACGGTTTATAAATGGGCAAATAAAAAATTGATTTTTCCGCATTTTAATGCAGTTTTTGGTGAATTTTAGCCAATTCTTCAACAATTACGAGAGCTTAACAATAAAGGTTTTCAAAATCTGAATTTATTACTTTTAAATAATCACCCAAAAAAACTATCCACCCCTCACCAAGTTGGAAAATTACATCTTGTACTGATCTACCTTTGTTGAAATTATTCCTGTTTAAAACTGCAATTTCTGAGATTTCTGATAACGCCAATGTAATCGATGTTCAAAGAACCCAATTTTTCAATCGGATGATCTATCTAGATAAAACCGGGCTTTTTCTGTCCCTACGTGAATAGTAAAATATCCATCTTCCAGTATGGATTCACCGTTAAAATCAGGATAGCCTAACTGTTCCTTGGGATTTATAGCCAGTGTGACCTCTTTGGTTTCACCCGGCTGCAGCTCTATGCGTTCAAAATGCACCAGCTCTTTCACCGGCCGGGAAATACGACCGACCTCATCAGTTACATACCACAAGACCGTCTCAATCCCTTGTCGATCTCCTGTATTGGTTACCGATACTTTAGCCGATAGCTGTTGGTCTTCTAATAGTTCTGTATCACTTAATTCAAGTGACTCATAGGAGTAATCCGTGTAGCTGAGTCCATAACCAAATTCCCACATTGTATCGGATTCACTATCCAGCACAATGTCGTTTGCGACGGTCTCATCAAAATAGTAAGCCGCACTCGGTTTATGGTTATATGTGATGAAGTGACCCACAAACTGCGGATATGAAAACGGGAGCTTTCCGCTTGGATTTACTTGCCCGCTTATAACTTGCGCAATTGCATCAGCTCCTTCAAAACCGGGCAGACCGGCCCAGATAATTGAATCCGTATCCGGAATAACTCCATTGATCACACGGGGCCGGCCTGCAACCAATACCAGTACTGAAGGTTTTCCTGTTTCGTTCACAGTTTTAATCAACTCCAACTGATCTCCATCCAGTTCGAGATCCGTGATATTTCCGACAAATTCAGTGTAAGGTTCTTCGCCTGCAGCTATGATAATTGCATCAGCATTGTTAGCAGCCTCTTTAAATTCAGACCTGATTTGAGAACTTACTTCTCCAATCGAATCCATAGTAACAATGTTGGTATTCGGAAACTCTTCGCGTAAAGCCTCAGTAATGGTATTCATAGATTCAGGGTATCGGTCTTCGGCACCGCCCTGCCAGGCAAGCGTCCACCCTCCTGCCAGATTTCTTTTACTATTTGCTGAAGGTCCCACTATCAAAAGGTTTTTAATTTCATCCGAAAGCGGAAGAATATTTTTATCATTTTTTAGCAGTACCATCGACTCTTGTGCCGCCTTTAGTGCAATACTCCTGTGAGAATCACTGCCAATTTCGTCAAGAGAATTCCCGGAAGGATACGGGTGTTCAAAAAGTCCCAGCTCAAATTTGAGCCTTAAAATACGCCTGACTGATTCATCAAGCCGATCTTCACTCACTTTTCCGTCGTTCACCAGTTTTAAAAGACTCTCATTGAACGCCAGTGAATTTGGTGTCATACTCATATCGATACCGGCTTCAACGGCTTGCAGAGTTGCCTCGTCATAATCGCGGGCAGTTTTGTGAAAATTATAAAGTTTTCCAATATCGGCCCAATCCGTTACAATCACTCCTTCAAATCCCATCTTATCTCTGAGAAGGCCTGTCAACAGTTCTTTGGATGCGTGAACCGGAACACCATTGACCTCACCGCTATTTACCATAATGGTTTTCATACCCGCATCCACTGCCGCCTGGAAGGATGGTCGGTGAAATTCATGAATGGTCTGCATGGAGAGATCAACCGGAGTTCGATCCCAGCCGGACCTCGGTACCGAATATCCCAGAAAATGTTTTCCCGTCGCAGCCAGATTGTAAGGAATAGACTCATGATCCGCCTGATACCCTTCAACATACGACCGCCCCATTTCAGAAAGCAGATATGGATCTTCACCATAGGTTTCATAAAATCTCGGCCAGTAGGGATTCTTAGCCAGATCTAAAACAGGCGCGAAGTTCCATACATGGCCTAGCGGTCCAGACTCAAGGGCTGTAATCCTGCCATTTTGTTGTGAATGTTCAATATTAAAAGTGGCACCGATATTAATATTGTGAGGAAAAATTGTGCTTCCCTCAACATAACTTGCGCCGTGCATGTGGTCAATTCCATAAATAATAGGAATTCCCAAACGGGTCTCCTCGACCGCAATTCGCTGTAGTTCATTGATGTACTCAAGCCAATGCCCTGGAGGAACCGCTTCCCCATTCAAAAATGACCCAATGTGATAATTTTGCAACAAATCCCGGGCTTTATCTGCATTCAGATTAACATCACTCTGAACTTTTTCATTGTTAATCATAGTGATATTGAGCTGAGTCATCTGCCCAATTTTCTCCTCAATAGTCATTCGGGACAGCAAGTCCTCAACCCGCTCGTCAATGGAAGCTGCATCGTCATTGTAAGTCTGGCTATATGCAATTGAATGGATGCCTAACAAAAAGAAAGTGCTCAGAAAAATGAATGTAAGAATCATATGATTTTTTTGACTTCTGGGTCTCTTGTAATTTTTTTGAGTATACATTTTTTATAGATCTGGATTAATAGCCTGAACGTGCTTTCAATATTTTGAAGTCCCTGTTTTTGATATTCTATCTCAACGCTTTTCATATAAATACCGGCTAAACTTCAACCATTTAAACCTAGTTGTGATGCACAATAATCGATAACTTTTATTCATAAATAACCTACTGCAAGAATCACCAACTATCAATAGATTTCATTTATACTGATACTTAATTTCAATCGAAAGCAAATAATGTAAACCTCTAAACTCTTTTTATATCAGTTACTTATAACGATTTTTATATCGTTGGTATTGATGAAGTAAAATTAAATCGAAACGAAATGTTTTATAAGAATATAATTTTAGATAATTTTGTCTTTATATATTGAATTTTCATTCTGAATTTTTCTTAAAAATATGGTACACTCATTTTTGGGCTGAAAAATTCAGCGGATGTACTGGAGCAAATTTTATATTCAAAACTAGAGAGGATGCCTCATTTATTTTAAATGGAGCCTATTAAAACAACATATTATCAGTCCGATCTGACTCTGCTTTGGAAAGAGGTTTTGGCAGGTGATAAGGAATCACTGGGCAGGCTCTTCAATATTTGCTTTGATTCTCTCTACAGTTACGGATATCGGATCACTCCTGATTCTGAAAACGTAAGGGATGCAATTCAGGAAGTATTTTTCCAGATTTGGAAATACCGTAAAACCCTTACAATTCCTGATTCGGTACAAGCCTATCTTTTCACATCACTGCGTCGTGAACTTCTAAATAAAAAAAAAGCCCACAAGCGAAGGGATGATATAGACAGCAGATACTATATCGAGGAATTTGATGCACTAATCAGCTACAACAACTGGGATGAAATTCTCAACCTCGAGGAACAGGAAAGTAAAAGGTTAAAAGAATCCATTCAGAATTTAACTCCCCGCCAGCGAGAGGTCATCTACTTAAAATTTTATGAGGGACTCTCCACAGAAGAACTTTCTCAAATTTTAGACTTGAGCGCACAAAGCGTCTATAATCTTGTGTTTTCTGCGATCAATAAATTACGATACTTCTTGGATAAATAGCTTCTCACCTATATTTGTAAAATTTTTTAGTCTAATTATTTCAAATACTTAGACACCTTCAATCGCCTCCTTTTAAAAAAATTTACAAAAGATTGAGTAGATCTGTACTTGGCATCTCTCTATTCAAGAAAGGAATGGGATTCAATTAACAAATAAATAAACAATGCCAAATCAGCTATCTAAACTTTTAATGGATGACTCCTTCGTCCGATTCCTTAAGGGGAAAGCCTCAAAGGAAGAAGTTGCCCAATGGACTGATTGGATGCAGGCAAACAGCCAAAACGCCCTTTTTATTGAAAAAGGTAAAAAACTGTTGAACAAAGGAACGCTCAATGTTCCCAAGCCAAACTCCAATGATGAATTCAAACGTTTATTGAAGCGGATTGAATCACAAGAAAAAACAAAGTCCATTACACAATCGCGAAACAGATCCAGAAACATGGTCTGGGCAACTATGGCTGCTGCCATGTGTTTATTGCTTCTTGCAGGGTATTTGCTGCGAAATTCATACATGGAAAAAAGCACTTCTGAACTAGCCGAAATTCCAGCAATTGAGTATAGACAACTTGAAACAGAATCCGGCCAGAAAACCACTGTTCAATATTCAGACGGATCAAGAATTGTATTGAATGCAAATTCACAAATGCGGTTGCCTGAAAAAACTGCCGGAGCTGACACCATGCAGGTTTGGCTTGAAGGTGAAGCTCTGTTTGATATCACATATAAAGATGGAGCGGATCTCAGAACATTCATCGTGCACACACCTGACGGTAGAATTTCTGTTTTGGGGACTCAATTCTCTGTGAATACCACAAGTAATCAAAGCCAGGTAGTTCTGGCGGAAGGAAGCGTCAAAATCAATGTTCTGGATCAGTTAAATAATCTTGATTTAGAGTATATCATGACGCCCGGTGAAAAAGCGCTTTTCTCATCACAACTTGATGAAATTCAGGTTGAACAGGTAAATACGGAGGTATATACGTCCTGGGCCGGCAGTCGGTTGGTTTTGGATAATACTCCTCTATCTGATGTAATCAAGCGAATTGAATTCACCTACGATGTTCAATTCATTGTTGACGACAGATCACTTCTGGACAAAAAACTGACGGGAAGGTTCAACAATTCTGATTTAGACTTTCTACTGAAAGGACTCTCAGAGATGCTGGATGTTGACATAGAAAAAAAAGAACAAACGGTTTATATCAACGAAAAAACTGATTCAGACGGGACTGAATTATAAATAACGATCAAAAACATAAATGACATGAAAACTAAAATACCATCATTGTTGGTTTTGCTCACGTTTCTAATTGGCTTTAGCTCGTTAGATGCAAAACAAACAGATAAGTATGTTTCAAGTGCAGATCTAATGCAGCTTGAAAAACAGGATAAAAAGGTAAGTTTAGAAGAAACCTTAAGAAAAATTGAAAACGGATACGATGTGATTTTCCTGTACCAATCCAATTTGGTTAATGGAAAGGCAGGCTATGCAGAATCACTGGAAGGATCGTCCGTATATGAAGTTATTGACAGGGTTTTAGAGCCTCATAACTTAATTTCAACATACATCGACAACCGTACCTTTGTCATTTCAGGGTTGGAAGAACCTGATTTGGAGGAAGATGCAGATACTGTATCAGGGGTGGTTAGCGATGCATCAACAAATCAGACTCTGCCGGGTGTGAATATACTCGTTAAAGGAACGGTTGATCGCGGTACAACAACCAACTTTGATGGCCAATATGTTCTAAGATCCGTTGAGCCGAGTGATACACTCCTTTTTTCATATCTGGGATATCAAACACAAGAAGTTCCGGTAGATGGGAGAAGTGAAATTAACGTTGCACTGGAGCCAAGTGTATTGGAATCGGGAGAGGAGATCGTCGTTATTGGGTACGGCTCTAAGAAAAGAAGTGAAATTACGGGTTCAGTTTCCTCAATCAGTTCACAAACAATTGCAGAAACACCCATACTGCGAGTTGAACAAGCCCTTCAGGGACGTACAGCCGGAGTATTCGTGGCTAATCAATCCGGACAACCCGGCGAGGCTCCAACCATACGAATTAGGGGTGCCGGTACAACCGGTAATGCAAATCCCCTTTACGTAGTAGATGGAATGACAGTCAGTGGAATTGACTATCTAAATCCGGGCTCTATCGAGTCTATTGAGGTATTGAAAGATGCTTCCTCTGCTGCCATTTACGGTGCCAGAGCGGCAAACGGAGTGGTTTTAATCACTACGAAATCCGGGCTGCCGGATGAGACAAATGTGACCTACGAAGGATATGCGGGATTCCAAAATCCCTGGAAGAAAATCAATGTCCTTGATGCCCGCCAATATATGATGATGATGAATGAAGGGGCAGCAGCAGCAGGTGTATCCATGCCGTTTCCTGTTTCTCCGGATGTCTCAGGCGGAACCGATTGGCAAGACGCCATCTTTAATGAAAATGCACCTATGACCAATCATCAAGTCACGGTTTCAGGCGGCAACGACAAAACTCAGTATTTAACCGGATTCACTATTTTTTCGCAGGAAGGAATTATTGGTGGAGAAAAGTCACAGTTTGAACGAAACACATTCAACTTAAAACTGGATAACCAGGTAAGTGATGTATTCCGGGTAGGAAACAGCCTTAACTTTTCACGCATTAACAGAAATGCCGTTCTGAGTAATAGCGAATGGGGATCTCCTCTAAGTAATGCACTGAACATGGATCCACTCACTCCTATCTACGAGAATGACGCTGACAGATTAAACACTTTCCCCAGCCATGCCGTCCAGAATGATGGAAGATACTACGGCATTTCAAGGTATGTGACTCAGGAGATTGTAAATCCGTTGGCTCGCTTGGAGGTTACACACGGCGAAACTCAGGTGGATAAGCTGGTTAATAACCTTTTTGCTGAATATGATCTGCTGCCAAATTTAGTGGTAAAAAGCAGTTTTGGTATTGATGCAGCCTTTGTACAAAATGACAACTATGTTCCTACATACTATTTGAATTCCTCACAAAGCAACAGCGAGTCGTTAGTGAGTAAAGGGGAGAACAGATGGTACACCTGGAACCTGGAAAATACAGTTACATACCAACAGGATTTCAGAAACCACAACATTCTTCTTTTGGGTGGTGTATCAGCTCAAAAAGTGCAGTTTGAAGATCTGTTCGGATCAAAGTCAAATCTGTTAATGAATAACCCGTCCAATGCCTGGATCAACGTGGCTTCTGATGAAGAATCGATGCGCGCTGCTGGTGGAGCTTACAGCGAAAGGCTTCTCTCCTACTTTGGCCGTGCCGACTACAACTTCGCAGACAAGTATCTGCTAACATCGGTACTCCGGGTTGATGGTTCATCCAAATTTGGATCCAACAACAGATACGCTGTTTTCCCATCCGTTTCTCTTGGATGGATCATGAGCAACGAACCGTTCATGGAAAATTATGAGGATATCAATCTCTTGAAGCTTCGCGCTTCCTGGGGACAGAACGGTAATCAGGACATTGGAAACTTCGCTTACACATCCACCATTGCAACCGGCTTTGGATATACATTCGGAGATGGTGAATCCTTCACTACCGGTGCAGTGCCATCAAGTGTTCCGAATCCGAACCTGAAATGGGAAACATCTGAGCAGTTAAATTTCGGTTTTGACCTGGGACTCTGGCAGGACCGGTTGATTTTTAAGGCTGATTACTATCAGAAAGACACTAAAGGACTATTGGTCAGAGCACCTATTCCGGGACATGTTGGTAATAACGCCCCAATTATTAATGGTGGCAGTGTTCAGAATGACGGATTTGAGTTTAGCGTCGATTACCGTAACTACAAAAACAAGTTCAACTACAATGTCGGGCTAAACTTTGCTCTGAACAAAAATGAAGTTACCCACATTGGTAATGCCGAGGGAGTTATTGTAGGTACCGGTTTCGCAACCTACGGAATTGTTACACGTGCGGAAGAAGGTTTCCCAATTGGCTATTTCTGGGGTTATGAAACAGATGGAATATTCCAGACTCAGGATGAGGTAAACGCACATTCAAATAACGAAGGAGACTTAATCCAGCCAGATGCCAAACCGGGTGATGTGCGTTTCCGGGATTTGGATGGAAACGGCCGCATCAATGACGGTGACCGAACAATGATTGGTAATCCTACTCCGGATATGACATTCGGGATGAATTTTGGGGCCAACTACAAGCAGTTCGAAATGTCAGTCTTCATGCAGGGAACTCTGGGCAATGAGATTTTCAATGCCACCCGCCGACATGACCTGACAACCACCAACATGCCTGCATCTTACCTGGATCGCTGGACAGGCGCCGGCACATCCGATAACCTGCCGCGGTTTACCTGGAATGACAGCAATGGTAACTGGTCAAGAATCTCAGATCTATATGTAGAAGACGGATCCTACCTGAGAGTGAAGAATGTTCAGCTGGGATACTACATCCCAACCAATATTCTGCAGAGTTTAAGTGTTCAGCAAGCGAGAATTTACCTTTCTGCTGAAAACTTATTCACGATTACCGGATACAGCGGATTTGATCCGGAAATCGGATCCGAATCAGCCCTCAGTGTAGGTGTAGACCGAGGGGTTTACCCACAAGCCCGCAGTTTCAGACTCGGTGTCAACATAACTTTTTAAACAGTATTACCCATACTTAAAAAATTCAGATCATGAAAACCTTAAAAATATTAATAGCTTTTTTGATTGTTATCACTGCAGGCTTTATTAGCAGCTGTGACAGCTTTCTTAGCGTAGAACCGTTAGACCAGCGTGTAGAATCTAACTTCTATCAGACAACAGAAGACGCACAGGAAGCGTTGGTTGCAATTTATGACGTACTCCAGTGGAATACAGTAATTGGATTTCACGTTCCGGAAATGCTGAGTGACATTGCTTCTGATGACGCTTATGCGGGTGGCTCCAGCCGTAATGATGCTCCAAACATTATTGAGGTGGATAAGCACGACATCCGCACCACGAATGGTGAAGTACACGGGCTATGGCAAAAGTACTATACAGGCATCTACAGAGCCAACAAGTTCCTCACGGAAATTGAAGAGCTTGAAACTGATGATGAAGCATTCAAATTACGTACAATTGCTGAAGCCAGATTCCTGAGAGCATACTACTATTTTGACCTGGTACGCTTCTTTAGAAATGTACCACTCATAACGGTACCACTCGATAATCCGGATGAGTATAATCAGCCGCAAGCCGATCCATCAGAAGTATATTCACAGATTGCGGAGGATTTACTTGCAGCTATCCCTGACCTGCCTGAAAGCATCTCTTCTGATCAAACTGGTCGGGTATCAACCTGGGCGGCTCAGGCACTGTTAGGCAAAGTTTACCTCTACTACTCCGGTGTTTTTGATGCAGACCTGCCCGCCGGTTCAGAAACTGTAAACCAGGCTATGGCAGCTCAAATGATTGACGATGTGATCAATCTTAGCGGTCACGATTTGCTTGAAAATTACGAGGACAACTTCAAAAAGGAGTTTGAATTCAGTAACGAGTCTGTCTTTGAAATTTCCTACTCAGACTCAAGACCTTGGTGGGATTGGGGCTATGTTCATGGAGGCGAAGGCAATATGGCTCCACAAATGCAGGGTCCGAGAGTTGAGCAACCCGGCGACGAAGACTATCTGCGTGGATGGAGTTTTTCACCGGTCACTCAAGAACTCGTAGACGCCTTTGAGCCTGACGATCCGCGACTGGAAGCAACTGTACTTTTTGAAAGTGAATTTAACAGTGGCATTGATGAAGGATATCAGCATACCGGCAAGTTCACGAAAAAATACACAACCCATAAATCATACGAACCGGACGATGGTCAGCTTGAGCTGAACTGGGGTAACAACTACAGAGTAATTCGCTTTTCTGACGTTTTACTGATGGGAGCCGAACTGCACTTAGACACCAACCCGGATCTCTCTAAAGAATATTTAGATAGAGTTCGAAACCGTGTAGAAATGCCGGAAGTAGCAGCTACCCTGGAAAACATCAGAAATGAGCGCAGAGTAGAATTAGCCATGGAAGGTCATCGATATTGGGATTTGCAACGATATGGCCAGGATATTGCCGATGAGCATATCACAATCTCGGGAAGTATAAAAGATGGATATCAAGGTGACGGACCTGATTTTGAAGTATCATACAACACCTCAAAATTGGGCCTCTTCCCTATTCCACAAAGTGAAATTGACATATCCAACGGTGAGCTTCAACAGAATCCGGGATACTAATTGCAATCCTTTATTAACAAAAATTTTAAATGAATGGCCATGATTATGAAAGCAATAAATAAAATTCAATGGATACTTCCGGTTCTGTTGATTATTGGGCTGGGGTTGGGAGCCTGTGAACCTCAGGTATCCTCGGATCCGGATATGGACGATCCTCCCAGATCAGAGAATGTGACTTTTGAAATGACACCTGATGCAGACAATCCAAATATTATTGAGTTTGTTAACACATCGGAAAGTTTCAAAGCAATGTGGGATTTTGGAAATGGAACAAAGGCAGAAGGTGACGTTGTAACCGGTGAATTTCCACTTAAAGGTGATTACACCGTTACGCTTACAATCTTTACCGAGTCAGGTCAAGCCCAAAATTCAACTGTCATTAACATCGAAGAAACAAATCCTATAATGCTGGATGACCCAGACCTAAACTTGCTGACGGGCGGTGTCGATCAGCTGGATGGGAAAACCTGGGTGATTGACAGTACTCAGGTTGCCCACATGGGAGTTGGACCTCCCGAAGGTGACTGGCCTGAGTGGTGGTCTGCTCCTCCACTCGATAAGAGTAATACTGGCTTGTATACAGACGAATATACGTTCACTCTCGATGGGCTTGAATTTGATATGGAAACTAATGGCTTTGTTTTCATAAACGGTGCTTACGGCGATGATTTTGAAGGTGCTTATCAAAATGATGCTACTGGAGATGACTATATGGCTCAATGGACATCACCCGAAAACCTTACTTTTAATTTCATAAAAGAGGATGACGGAAGAATGTTCATTACAGTTTCAGATCCCGGATGGATTGGCTTCTATGCCGGAACTCGCGAGTATGAAATTCAAGAAATATCTGAAAATCATTTAGCTCTCCGATTTGAAGATCCGAATGGCCTGGCCTGGTACCACACACTGATTCCTAAAGGTTACGAACCTCCTGTCGAAGAGATACCATACGAATCTGAAGAGTTGTTCGACAACTTTGATGAAGATGGTAATGTAACCTGGATTACGGATGAGGTAACGGGTTTCAATGAAAATTATGATAACCCTGCCCCGGTTGGTGCAAACGTATCAGATAAAGTTGCGAGATATACGAAAGGAGAAGGCATATCTGATAACGTGTTCATCAATCTGGATTATAAGATGGATCTGAATGTGCACAACAAAGTTCGACTTAAAGCATATTTCCCATCTTACAACGACTATGAAACCGAGGATCCAAATGCAGAAGCATGGGCTCCTTCAGCTTCATTGGCTCAACAGATAGAAGTTAAACTGCATGATTCTCAAAACAGTGCACCATGGGAAACACAGGCAACTGTTATTCAACCTATAGATCAGACTGATACTTGGGTAGAACTGGAATTTGATTTCAGTGGATGGAGTAACGAGGAAATCTATGACCGTATCGTCGTTCAAATTGGCGGTGAAGGTCACGGAATGCCGGGAATCTTCTTTATTGATGATTTCCAGCTGGTAGAATAAGTAACTCAATAACTCAGGGGAGGAAGGATAATTCCTCCCCTTTTTTTATCCTAACTCTATTAGAGCAAATATCCTATGTTCAACCTCTTCTCTTCTATCATGAGCCTTCTTTTGACGCTAAGCATGATATCCTGTGCATCAGATGGGCCGGCTGACAGCTTTAATTACATTGAACCTGATCCAACAGATACCCTGGAATCGGGTGACCTGATTTGGTCTGACGAGTTTAATAGTTCAGGTTCGCCAAATAGCAGCAACTGGACCTATGATATAGGCCATGGAAGTAACGGCTGGGGCAATAATGAAGTTCAATACTATACCAATGAACAAAAAAATGTACGTGTTGAAAACGGGAATCTAATCATAGATGCAAAAGAAGAAGACGGACAATGGACGTCTGCACGTATAAAAACAGAAGGACTTCAATCCTTCAGATATGTCACCGTAAAGGCACGGGCTAAACTTCCGGAAGGGTCAGGGACATGGCCGGCTATATGGATGCTGGGGACAAATATTAAAGATATTGGATGGCCTGCTTCCGGTGAAATTGATATCATGGAACATGTTGGTAAAAATCCGGGACAAGTTCATAGCTCACTGCATACTCCTTCAAGTCATGGCAATACCCAAAATACAGGTAAAAAAGAAGTACCTGACTTTCATAAAGAGTTCCACATTTACGAAGTCGTTTGGACACCGGAAAGTATCACCTTTAAAATTGATGGCGAGAGCTTCTACACCTATAGTCCATCCGTTAAAAATTTTGAAACCTGGCCTTTTAACAAAGACTTTTTCATCATCATGAACATTGCTATGGGAGGAAATTGGGGAAGTGATGTTCAGTATGAAACAGGCGGAATGAAAAATGGCATCGATCCCGATCTTAGCCACGCCCGGATGGAAGTTGATTACATTCGAGTTTATAAAAACTAATAAATTAAATTAGCATCACTCATAAAGCTTAGAGTTTCCTGCTGAAAAGAGGTCTCTCAAGACTCGAATACCTTTTTTAATTACTGCTGTATCAGGTCACCCTTACATAGCTTTGGCATAGTTAATATTAAAAGTGGCTGTACTTTTTTTGTTTTTCCAATTCATACGAATTTAATACATATTGACAGTGTCCGGAATATTCTAAACTTCGAATCAAGAATCATAAGACCCCTTAAATAAATAGAGACAGCCATGAGTAAAGCAATTAAATACAGCCTGATTGGAATTCTGCTGATTGGAGTGATCGGGGGGTTTATTTTTACGTTTACCATTGATTCCATCGTAAAGTCCGGAATTGAAAATATCGGTTCAGAAATGACGGGCACAGTGGTCACAGTGGATGGAGTGTCTATTTCCATGTTTTCCGGCAGCGGAACAATCAGCGGCCTCAGTGTGGCAAACCCGGATGGATTTGAAAAAGAATTCGCATTTACAGCCGATGAAATATCCATTGAGCTGGATGTCTGGTCTCTTTTTTCGGATGAAATTCTGGTCCACAGGCTGGACATGACCTCACCAACTGTATTGGTAGAGCAGCAGATGCCGGACAATAATCTTCGCACAATTATGAATTCGATCAATGAGAATGCTTCTGAGGATCCATCCGAATCAACAATGGTGATTGAGCTTTTTCGTATGACCGACGGTAAGGCAGATCTATACACAGAAGTGGGCGGTGAGCGATCGGCGCAAGTTGAGATCTCTGAAGTTGAACTTACGGATGTGGGCGGTAAAGAAACCCGGCAGTCTGTCGAGGAAGTTATTCAAATCATTGCAGAGAGAGTCATAGATAATTCTCTGAGAGCTGCTGCAGAGAGCGGTGCCGAACAGATCCGGGATGCTATTCGCGACTTTTTAAATTAATATCTGTTTTTAATTGGGTTCACTTTCAAGATGCACGGTGATCTCTGTTCTGACAGAATTCGCAATAAAACACTTTTCATGAGCCTCCCGGTGCATGCTTTGAATTTCAGAATCATCTGGAATTCTATCTCCTGAAAACCGCAAAACCGGATATAAATCAACTTTAGCGATTGCTAGCCTCCCGTGATCGTTTTTTCCCATCACGCCTTTAGCCCGGTCTGTGTATTGATCCACTTTATAATCCCTTTTTGATACAATAGCCAAAAACCAAAGCATGTGACAGCTTGAGATAGATGCGATAAAGGCTTCTTCAGGATCTACCGCATCGGGCGTTGAATACGGCTCCGGAACAATGTGAGGTGATGCTGATGCTTTGATTACGTCACCGCTGTCAAAAGTCCAGCTGTGAACCCTGCTGTATTCAGATTTCGTAAACTCATCCTCGCCGCAAGACCATTCGATTAATGCAGTGTAGGTTTTCATAACATTACGATGATCTCAATCCGAACCCACCTGCCGGCTCTGTTTCAATACGCTCTCCAAACCCATCGATGAGGTTTCTGCCCTTTCCTATTGCTTCCTGTACCTCAGCAAGCTTCAGCGAATTTTCATGATCCTTTTTTGATTCCCATATTTCAGAAATCCAGATCGATTGCTCGTCACTCACATCTTTGGAAATTATATATTGAATACAACCCGGCATCTCCTGTGTACCTTTTAACAGAATATCAATTAATTGATCCCTACTGCCTTTTTTAACTTTGATTTGCCCTATCAATCCATACATATCTCATCCCCTATTTGGTCTTTTATAGTTATAAATTTTTATTCAGGTGATCTAAACTTTTCTCAATAGCCCTGAGTGAATTTCATTTAGTGATTTACAACCCAGAAGCGCCAGAATAAACTGCATATCCCGCTGCCATTTGCCGATCAACTTTTCTACCCCGGCTTCTCCGTCCTCTTTGATTGCGTGAATGATCGGCTGAGCAGTAGCAGCAAAATCTGCACCCAAAGCCAGAGCCTTCACAACATCAAAGGATGAGCGAATTCCGCCTGAGGCAATCAGGTCAAATCGAAATTCATCTTTTAGAGGCGCTGTCTGAGTGATGCAATCAACAGTTGGTATTCCCCAGTCATCAAACTGGTGCATTGGTTTTTTTTGCCTGTCGCGCAGATTTTCAACCTTAGCCCAGCTTGTCCCGCCGGCACCGGCCACATCAATACAGTCCACACCCATCGCCAGCAATCTACGGGCAACCGTACCGGAAATACCGGCCCCTGTTTCCTTCACAATCACTGGAACTGAACTATTGGCAATCAGATGCTCAATTCCTTTCTCAACTCCCTCAAAATTGTGATCCCCCTCCGGCTGCATCAGTTCCTGCAGCGGATTGAGATGGATGATCACGGCGTTTGCCCGGATGCTGCTAATCAACAAATCGATCTTATCGCTGTTCATCCCGCCAATCAGCTGCGCTCCTCCAATATTGGCTGCGACAAATGCATCGGGTGCATGATCCCGCACGATAGAAAACGATTCGATCTGGGATTCATCCTCGAGCATCGCGCGCTGACTGCCAACCCCAAACGGCAAATTATACTCCTGACATATTTTTGCAATGATAGAGTTTACAGATCCGGCTTCTGTATATCCACCGGTCATTGAGGAGATAAACAGCGGTAGTGAGAAGCTGCGTCCCAGCAACGATGCAGAAAGATCTACCTCTTCAGGGTTTACCTCCGGCAGGGCATCGTGCAAAAAATCGTATCGTTCAAAACCGGTCGATTTTCGATAAAAAACATCGCTGTAAGCGGTCAGATCCACGTGATCTTTTTTTCGCTCCTGTATAGACATATTCGTCCTAAATAAATTTATTCAACTGTTATACACTACATTCCGGGCCAATGCTAAACCATATACGAACCGCCATTTATATGCAGTGTTGATCCGGACATATGCTTAACCTCGCCCTTCGCTAAAAATTCCACTAGATTCGCGACTTCTTCGGGCTGGGTAATTTCATCGAATGCGGATCCTTTCGTCAATGCTTCGGCTCCGAGTATTTCAACCGATTCACGTGCCATATCCGTTTCAATAAATCCGGGAGCAACGGTATAGGCAACAACTCCCTGCTTGCTGAAATCCCTTGCAATGCTTTTGGTGAATGCGGCCATTCCACCTTTAGATGCTGCATAAGCGGCATATTCCTGAGTATCTCCGCGATATGCCGCACGAGATGCGATATTGATGATAATCCCTTCACTTCCGTTTTGGATATGCGCATTGATAAACCATTTTGAAAGAATTCCTGCAGATCGAAGGTTTACGTTCATGGTTCGATCCCAAACATCCAGCCACTCAGCATCGTCTGATGAAAAATCTGCGTCAATAAAAATTCCAGCATTATTTACCAAAATATCCGGAACTTTTTCAGATTCAAGAAGAACCGGTTTTAACATTTTTTCTATTTGATCAAAATCGGCCAGATCTACCTGAATACCTGTAAAATGATCCGATGCCTGAAATTGTGCCGGAAATTCAGAACCCCTTCTCGTACCGGTAACCCTGTAATTTTCCCTTAGTAATTTTTCTGTGATGGATTTTCCGATTCCCCGGGAAGCTCCGGTAACAACTGCATGTCTCATCTGAAATCTTATTTGATTATAGTTCTTAAAACCATTGTGCTTAAAATAATTTACACTCTAATTTGAGTGAAAACTATTAATTAGAACCATCCTTTTCGCCTGAAAAATATCACCATACCAACGGTTAGTAAGGCCATCATACCTAATGAAAAGGGATAGCCAAAATACCAGCTCAATTCCGGCATATTCAAGGGACTTGCTTCCGGATCAAAGTTCATTCCATAAATACCTGCAATGAACGTGAGCGGAATAAATATTGTGGCAATGATAGTCAAAACTTTCATCACCTCGTTCATACGATTGCTGAGGCCGGACATATACATATCATAAAGTCCGTAAACCATCTCACGACTGGTTTCCAGGCTATCTAAGACCTGGACAATATGATCATAAACGTCTCTTAGAAATACTCCAACCTCACTGGAAATGAGGGAAACTTCATCCCGCAGAAGTGAATTGATACCATCACGCAGCGACCAGACCGATTTTCTGAAATAGATGATATCTCTGCGAAGTGCATGAATTCTATGAAGCTGATCATCCTTCGGATCGGCTAAAATCTCCTCCTCAATTTTTTCAATACTTTCGCTGATTACATCCAGTGAGTAAAAGTAGTGATCCACAATATTATCGGTCAAAGCATAAGCGAGGTAATCCGGTCCCAGTCTTCTAAGGCGGGTAGTAGACATTTCGAGTCGTTTCAGAACCGGATCAAAAATCGGTTCATCACTCTCCTGAAAAGAGAGAACATAATTATGGCCAAGTACCAGGCTAACCTGCTCTGTATGCACATTTAATTCACCATTTTCTGTCTCCTGCTGTTTAAGCATTCGGAGAACAATGAATACTTCATCGGGGTAAACTTCTACCTTTGGACGCTGTGACGTACTGACAATATCTTCCTGAATAAGTGGATGCAGATTAAAATAACCCCAAACCGTCTTCAGCTTGTCAATGTCGTGAAGGCCCCGAACCTGAATCCAGGTTTTTGATTTATTCTGCAGATAAGGCTCAGATTTTTCAATCTTCTTGATGGGAATCACATCATAGTGGGTCTCATCAAAATCATGAACGGTCATCAACACCTCATCCATTCGCTGGATTCCAGTATGAATGGCTGTCCCCGGGACTTCACCCGGTTTTTTTCTGAAACTTCTGGACCGGTGACTTGTTGGAAACAGGCTTTGAATTTTTTTGGCTACGTTGTTGGCCTTTTTCTTCATAGGGCTTTCAGAAATTTCTAAAAATGTTTAGTACAAACAGTACCCTTTTTTTGGGAAAAAATCGATTCAAGATTGCAAACAGGTACTTAGATGAATTCAAATGATTTTTTTACAATTCCATCAGCCGTAATATCCGCATCACAAAAACGATGATGATGATTTTTCCAATAAAACCTGATTCAAACCCAGCAATTCTCTAACTTCAATGCCCTGTATTTCTGAAATTTTTTTACATTGATATGATCAATTACGCAACTCTGCCTAAAATTGAACTGCACCTGCATCTCGACTGCTCTCTGAGTTACCATGTGGTAAAAACACTGGATCCATCCATTACCGAATATCAGTATCGCGATCAGTTCATGGCTACAATTAATTGCAGAAATCTGAATGAATACATTGAAAAAGCAGGCCGTGCGATTGCCCTGATGCAGAGTGAAGAGGCCTTAAGACTGGTAACCCTCGATCTGTTTGACCAGCTTCAACAGGATCAAGTGATTTATGCGGAAATTCGTTTTGCCCCACTTGAACATACGAAGCTGGGTTTGACTCCAAATCAGGTTGTAGATGCTGTTGAAAAAGCTACTGTTGAGGGAGTACAGCGAACCGGGATTGAAGCCAGTGTGATTCTCTGCACGTTGAGACACTATTCAGAAGAAATGAGCATGCAAACCGTGAAATTGTGCGAAATGTTTGCGGACACTCGTATAGTTGGTTTTGATATCGCGGCAGATGAAGCCGGCTTCCCTGTCACAAATCACGTTAAGGCTTTTGAATACGCACGCCACAAAGGAATTCACTGTACAGCGCATGCCGGTGAAGCCAGCGGAGCTGAAAGTGTACGTGAAACGCTCGATAAGTTCAAACCTGCCAGAATTGGACATGGAGTGCGAAGTGTGGAAGATCCGGAGCTGTTGGAGAGACTTAAAAAAGAAAACATTCACCTAGAAGTTTGCCCAACCAGTAATGTTTTGACAAAAACAGTTTCAAAAATCGAAGATCATCCGGCTGATCAGATTTTCAAATCGGGTGTGTCGATGAGTATCAATACAGACGGGAGAACCATTTCAAATGTAACTCTGAAAGATGAGTATGAACTGATGCACCAAACTTTTGAATGGAAGAAGCAACATCTTTTAAAGTGCAATCTAGAGGCAGTTGAACACGCATTTATAGAAGATGAGGTGAAAGATACTCTCCGAAAAAAAATTCTGGACGGATGGAGTTAAGGCTTATTATTTGGCTGTCTGAAAACTTAAATACAATTGGTAATTAATTCCAAAATCAAAACCTTGGTTTTTTTAGTTAAAATTTATAATTCCATTCCTTGAATCAATCTTCGTACCATCATCTAAAATAGCTTCAATTATATATTCTATGCGATCTGGTATGTTGGTAGTATCAGAGAACTCAATCCAAAAGTTTCCAATGCCTATAGTATTTTGAGATATGTATTCTGAGATGGATGTCTGAGTACCTACTTCAACCACCTGCTTAGTTATATCAATTCGTTCATTGTTATTATCAGAATCAAGTACTTCAACCTTAATACTTTCTATTCTATTTTTATATGTGAACTCTGGGTCAGCACATGGTACTACAGCTGCATGTAAAACCTTTGTCTCTTCTTTTTTATTATGGTCGGTCTCACTTGAAACAATCTCCTCAAGTTCAATAATATCTACATCAATAATCAACTCGTCTTTATCAATTGAATTTTGCTTGTCTAACTCTGTAGAACTGTAACCATCTGAAATCAGAGCTCTTGATTCCATCCCGGCAATTGTCACCTCAATAGTTTTTTCACTACAACAAGCAATCATTAGCTGAGCAACCAGAATAATTACAAACACAATTTTAAATTTTTCTTTCATTTTTTAAGCCATTCTACACTCTTTAATTTTATAAGTAATCTTAATTAATCGTCTGGATTTTCTAGGGCATAGACATAGAATCATGAACATTAGTGCAATTTGATTCATCACATTCATTTGATTCACGACTTGCATTTTCAAGATTTAAAAATTTCTATGATAAATGTTACAATTTAACGAAGCAATATAGGTGCATATGCGAACTTTAGTTGCATTTATTGATTATTAAAATGTAAAGTTTTCTTACTCCTATACATGCAATAGGCAAATGAATGTGTCTCCATTGGTAAGGAGTCCCTAATTCATTTAATTAGGTGCACTATCGTTATTTCAAAAAAAAACCTTGGAGGTTTTAAAACCTCCAAGGTTTAGAATAAAAGTTTTAATATGCCCATCTGACCGCTTCGAGCGGTCAGAAAAGTACAATGGCTTCCTACTTTACCTCCAGCCTGCTCGGTCCATCAACCTGATGGCCAGCGGATTATTCTCACCATAAGAAGTCACGTTGACGGCATCACTGTCAAATGACCCAAAATCTCCCAGAACACCCGGCACTTCCATATTTTCTAAAATTGGAAATTCATTGTTCCCAATTGAGTAAAGCTGCTGTGCTTCTTCAGTGGCGAGATATTCAATAAATCGAATGGCATTCTCGCGGTTCGGGGAATTAGCGGCAATTCCGGCTCCGCTGATATTTACATGCGCCCCGCCAAATTCCTCACTTGGAAAGTAGATGCCCACTTTATCCGCCACTTCCTGATCTTGCGGATCATCAGACTGTATGAGACGCGCCAAATAGTAGTGATTAGCAATCGCAACGTCACAAATGCCGGCAGCAACTGCTTTGATCTGATCGGTGTCACCACCCTGAGGATCACGGGCAAAGTTGGATACCAACCCTTCGGCCCACTCTTCTACCCTCTCTTCACCATGGCTCTCAATCAAAGAAGCAACCAGCGACTGATTGTATATATTATTGGAAGACCGAACACATAACTTGTCGTTCCACTCTTCATCAGCCAGCTCCAGATATCCTTGCAAATCGTCCGGATCTACATTCTCTTTGCTGTAAATGATACCCCGAACGCGTTCTGACAAACCGACCCACATGTCGTCAACATCGCGAAACTGAGCAGGAATCACTTCACTAAGATATTCTGACTCCAGCGGCTGCAGAACATCCGCCTCTTTGGCTCTCCAGAGACGACCTGCATCAACTGTAATGACAACATCGGCAGGACTGTTCACTCCTTCGTTGCGCATTCGTTCGATCAGCTCGTCACTTGAGCCTTCAATAAGATTAATTTCAATTCCGGTCTCTTCAGTAAACTGATCATAGAGTTCCAGATCGGTATCGTAATGTCGTGAAGAATATATGTTTACTTCATTCTGATCTGCACAGGAGAAAAAGAACAGGATAGAAGCTAAAATCCAAAATGACTGTTTCATTATATGAATGTGTCTTGTTGAGTTAAAATTTAATTTAGACCAATTCTAAATAGATAATCACTCAGAAGCAACCCAAAATTTTATCAAAATTGTTATACAGAGGTAACAAGTGATATAACTGAAAATAAAAAGACCGGATCAGAGCCGGCCTTTTTATTATTTGTCTAACTTCAGAGTTATGCGGTTTCAGCACTTAAGGTCTCTTCAATAACCCGTTTTTGAATGTCATGAGGTACGGGGCCATATTCGTGGAAATTACGGCTATAGGTCGCACTTCCCTGCGTCATCGACTTGAGACGCGTTGTGTATTTATCCAGCTCCTGTAAAGGTACAATCGCTTTGATCTTCTGAATGGTTCCCTCTGAATCCATACCCAGAATTTGTCCTCTGCGAGAACTCAGATCACTCATTACATCGCCCATGTAATCGGCGGGAAGGGTAACCTCAATTTCATAGAGTGGTTCCAATAGTTGGGGTGAGGCGTTCAAAAAACCTTCCTTGAATGCCATAAGAGCGGCCGTTTTAAAAGCAGCTTCATTGGAATCAACAGAGTGCATGGAGCCATCGTATACCGAAACCCTGACGTCTCGCACGCGGCAGCCACTCATCGGGCCAGTTTCCATCTTCTCCATAACTCCCTTCAGTATTGCCGGCATAAACCGGTTATCGATTACACCACCTACAATGCAATTCTGAAATACCAGTTTGCCACCCCAATCAAGTTCGATCTCCTGAACATCTCTCACATTCAAGTCGCTTCGGTCCGGTATTCCTTCATACCATGGTTCTATAGACAGATATACTTCAGCAAACTGACCGGCTCCGCCACTCTGTTTTTTGTGCTTATAGTGAGCTTCTGATTTTTTCGTAATGGTTTCCCTGTAGGGAATTCGGGGAGTTATAAACTCTACTTTCAGATGAAACCGATTCTGAAGTTCATGTAAAATTACATTTAAATGTTCTTCGCCCAATCCGTGTAAGATCGTTTGCTGTAGTTCCTGGCTGTGTTCTACCCTGACGGATGGATCTTCTTTTTCGATCTGGTGCAGAGCGTTACTCAGTTTGTCCTCTTCTCCTTCATTCAGCAATTGCAGGGCAACACGCATAGTCGGTTCCGGATACCGAATAGGCTCAAATTCAAGATCACTTCCTTTATTCGCAATCGTATCTCCTGACAGCACATTTTTCAGTTTTACAGTAACCCCGATATCCCCTGCTTCAAGCGTAGATACTTCCGTCCGTTTTTCTCCCTGAGGAACGTAGAGCGAACCCAGCCGCAGCGAGTCTCCGTTTCTTTTATTTACAAGATCCATGCCGTGCTCAATGGATCCGTCCATAACTTTAAAATAGGTCAGGTCACCAACGTGATTTTCAGAAGTAGACCGAAATACGAACATTGCAGGATCACCTTCCGGATTAACCCGATGCTTAGCACCATCCTTGGCAGGCAATTCCCTCTCGGTCGGGTCCGGAGTTACATTGCTAATAAAACCCATAAGCCTCCCGGAACCCATATTTTTTCCAGCTACCGAACAAAAAAGTGGAAAAATATCACGATTCAACATACCAAGTTTTAATCCGTCACGCATCTGATACTCATCAAGCTCCCCATTCTCAAAATAGAGATCGAGCAGGCTTTCATCATTTTCCGCAATGGTTTCAACCAGCTCATTGTGAAGAAGCTCTGCCTGAGATTTTAGAGATTCAGGAATTGGGAGTTTGTCCGGTTTTCCTCCTGCTTCAGGAAATTCATACATGGTCATTTTCAGCACATCCACAATTGCATGGAAATCATCTCCCTCACTGTAAGGAAACTGTACAATTGCAACACCCCGTCCAAAACGCTCTTTTGCCATATCTACAGTTTTTTGAAAGTCGGAGTGTTCACTATCCAGCTTATTAGACACCAGGATGGTCGGCAGACTTCTGTGTTCTGCAGCTTTCCAGAATGCTTCAGTTCCCACTTCCACTCCATATTCGCTATTTAATACTATAATTGCCGAATCAGCCACATGCAGTGAATCCGATACCTGCCCCCAATAATCGGGTGTTCCCGGAGTATCAAGTAAATTAATTTTCGTTCCTCTCCAATCCAGATTCAGAACTGAACCGAATATTGATTTTTGCTTTTCTTTCTCAATGTCATGATAATCTGAAAAAGTAGTCCCATCTTCTATTGAGCCTCTTTTATGTGATGATCCTGATTCGAAAATCATGGTTTCGGCAAGTGTTGTTTTCCCCGCGCCGGTATGTCCCAAAAGAGCCACATTTCGAATCTTTGCGGTTGGATAATTTTTCATACAGTACTCCTCTATTAATAATTAATTTCGGCCAGCCGGATTTATTCCAATTCTACCGACTACACCGATTATTTTTCCAAATTTCTCTTCGCTATCTTTCTCCTCCTAATTTATAAGGCTTCAGTTTGAAATCAATATGAAAAATATACTTTTACTGCAAACCGGCGGAACCATTGCCATGCAACTAAGCAGTACAGGACCAGAATTGGATGCTGACCGATGGAGTGATATTCTTCACAGTGAAATTCCTGAACTCTCACAAATAGCTAACTTATCAACAAAGAATATATTCTTCGAAGATAGTTCGGACGTAAACCGTTCACACTGGAAACTTCTGGCCAACACGATTTATAAACAATACAACTCGTATGACGGGTTCTTAGTCCTCCACGGAACCGATACAATGGCTTATACTGCATCCGCTCTGTCTTTTGCACTGCAGAATCTAGGTAAGCCGGTTATTTTTACCGGGAGCCAGGTTCCCATGAGTAATTTGAGAAGTGATGCCCGCCGTAACCTGGTAAATGCACTAGAACTTTCAACATTCCCGATTCCTGAAGTTGCTATCTGTTTCAATGATCACCTATTTCGAGGTAACCGAAGTACTAAAATGAGTATTGGCGATTTTGACGCATTTGCCTCTCCTAACCATCAGCCTCTCGCAGAAGTAGGGCTAGAAATAAAGCTCTCGCAAGAAATATTGAAAACTTCCGGAAACCTCATCTGTACCCCAACATTCCGGGATGACCTATTTGTTCTCAAATTGCACCCTAATCTCAAACCTGCACAACTCCGCCATCTGGATCTGGAGAAAATTCAAGTTTTGATACTGGAAGCTTTTGGGAGTGGAAATATGCCGGTTAAAGGTGAGTACAATCTGCTTCCATTTCTGGACAGATGCCGGGATCACCGAGTTCACGTAATCATCACTTCACAGGCTGCTTACGATTCAGTTACACTCGATCAGTACTCCAGCGGGCGGGAAGCGAAAAAAAGAGGTGCACTCAGCGCCGGACCCATGACGATGGAAGCAACATTAACCAAATCGATGTTTCTTCTTGGTTTGGGATTGAAAGAACAGGAATTTCGAAATAAATTTGAAGCCAGCCTGGCAGGTGAGAGGTGATTTAAGTTCGAGCACGAAACTCATCTGATGACCTCGAATCATAGAATGAACATGAATACTCGACAGTCGAAAAAGGCAATCGACAGTCGAGGAGTAATTCCTCAAATTTCTCTCGTCCCATTTTTATACATTAGTTAAACCATAGCTTACTCAGTTACTTAAAAACAATTTCATCACCATGATTTTTATTTTTGATGTCGAGACCATTCCGGATTTTGAGTTTCTTCGTAAAGTTCTGAATCAGCCGGATGTGGGTGAAGAGGAGCTCCTTCTTCAGGCCAGTGAAGAGCTCACCCGGAACAACAGTGGGTTTTTGCCGCCAATGTACCATCGAATGGTTTCCTGGGCCGGACTCTGGGTTGATAACGGTGGAAATCCGGTTCAAAAAGCTGCATGGAACGGAAATGACGAGAAAGCCGGGTTGCAGGCTATTTTTGATACACTACTTACATACAAGGACTTTGGGTTGGTTCACCACAACGGCCGGGGGTTTGATCTGCCCTTGCTTACATATCGGGCAATGAAGCACAACATGCAGATGCCTGTTCGTCTCAATCACTACGATATTCGATATCGCTTCAGCAAAGAAAACGTGGATTTGATGGATGAATTTAGCAATTACGGAGCCAGTTCTTATCCCAAATTAAAGCACCTTGGTTATCTGATTGATGTTCCCTTTAAACAAACTGCCGAAGGAAATGAAGTTCTGGCTATGTACCGGGAGAAAAAATTAGCCGAAATCGAGCACTACTGCTACGAAGATGTAATGGCTACCTATATCGTCTGGCTTCGGATGAAATATACAGTTGGAGATATCTCTTCGGATCAGTTTAAAAATCTGAATGATCGGGCACTGAACAAATTGAAAGAGATTCAGACCGGGTGATTAGTAACCGGCATAAACATGGTATTTACTGAGAAACTAGCTTCTTGCCAATCAAAAAACCTCACCAATCGATAGACAGCCTGCCAAATCCTCCGTCAAACCACGTTGAGCTCTCTCTTGGCCAACCGATTCCGGACTCCTTGTCCCCATCAAGATCGTACGATATACCGGCCAAAAAGTAAAAATTTTCATCAATTCTGTATCCAACCGTGAAAGTTAAACGTTCACCTCGCTCCCGGATATTCGGGTACACCCTTCGATATTCGTAGTCTATAATTCCATTCGAAGGGTCCTCATCACCTTGCAGATTCCGAATATCTGCATGAAATTCCAGCCCCAATTGCACTCCCCTCATATCAGACCCATAAAGCAAACGGCTTTTCATCTTTAGCCGGTTCTCTTCAAAATCAAACGGCCGCCGGGTATCTTCCAGGTAGTCCGGTGCAAGATCATCAGGCACAACCTCCCCCTTCAACTGATCCACATTCCATTCAAACCACATCCACTGTTCAAGAGAAAATTTTTGGTGTGATGCTGTCGCAAAAAATCCGCCCACATCTGAATATTGGCGGGTAAAATAATCCTCTACGTACCCGGAACCCAAGGCAGGTTCTCTTCTTAACTTTGAAAATTTTCTCTGATAGGTAAATCCGACTGTGCCCATTGGATGAAAATATTGAATCAAAGCGCCCACATAGTGCGCCCACTCTTCATCCCTATACTCAATATTCTCCTCTTCGGTCGAGCTGATCAATTTATCGGAGTAGGTCTGGATTCCCATAAGCAGTTCCGCTCTGAAATTGCCAACCGTCGGTGATATCAGCTTCACGTTAAACAGTACCGGGCGCCTTTCATACTGATATGTTGTTTTATATCGGTCATTCCACTCATTGGCACTGTCTTCAGCCAAATTCTGGACAACATTTGAACCCCAGTCCAAATACGTAAAATCTGCCTGAATCATCCCTGTTTTAAAATTGCCATAGCGGTAGAAAAGTGTTAAATCAAGGTCTGACTTACTGTTCGATAGTGTATGATTGGCTCCAACATAATGACGTTCCCTGATCTGATATTCATAACCCAGCCGAAAAAGAAATCGATCTGCCCTCAATTTCTCTTCATGAGCTCCATCAACAATAAACCTATGCCGGTCATTAAATTCTCGATTGAATTTAATCCTGTTTTCGATAAAAAAATCTGTTGCGTTCAGACTGCCAACGGCTAATCGGTAGGCCTGATCGGATGTCATCCACTGATAATCGTCCGCCATCGTATACCGATAAGTCAAAAGATCAATTTCATGTTCAGGACTCATCAGGTTAACATTCCCGCGAAACAGGTCTCTCTTGTAATTCGTACCTCCATAGTTATGGCTGCGGTCGAGCATAAAATTCAACGTTCGCTGTTCCCAGCCCATAAGTGTAACTGAGTGGCTTGAATCTTGTGCACTGACTAAAGATGAGACAAAAAATGCGTTGACAAAAAGTAACGCAATTGTAAATATCGATACTCTCATAATTTTCATTACATAAATAGCTCTTCAAAAATCTTCGCAGGATAATACGAAACCAACTGTTGCGATAAAAAATTAAGACCTAAACTCTCACTTTAAGTTTCTTACATTACGTTATCAGGTAATAAATTTGTTCAATTTCCTTTGATCTTTATTTCGGACAATATTATCTTTAATAAACATCAAGATTTTTAATGAAGCACACCTTTGGCTCCATATTTCTAGTTCTCACACTGCTGTTATCCATGACGGAAATCAGCAAGGTGGCGCTTTTGGGGTACACGCTGTTCACAGATGGAGAGAAAGCTACACATTTCTGTACATGTATGGGATGCTCCCATAGTGATAGCGGAGAGGCAAAGCATTGCGATATGAAAATGAATAAAGAATCAGAATCTTCCCATGGATCTGAAGATGAGCCGGCTCATTGTGATATGAATTCAACGGCTAGCGGAGAATCCGTTTGCGGCTGCGATTCAGAGCCGAGCGGTGAAATGCACATTTTATTCAACACGCTGGATAAAACCGCACTACTGGCTTCTTCAAATGACATTTTCAGAATATCAGAAAAAAGGTTTTTCAACTCTTTGAAACGCTTAGACCTCTCCTACTACCAAAAAGATATCTTCCACCCTCCCAAGGCTTAATTCTCCTCCTCTCAAACCTGCAGCATCAAAAAACTTGATCTGCAGAACCCAACTTTATTATTAACCAATTTACAAGGATGAATTATGTCTATGCTTAAATTCATTGTTGTCATGTCTATGCTCTATCTGTTTGGAGCTGATGTCATGGCTGCATCTACACATAACATGTCAAATAGTATTGATTCAAATGTATCTATCTCCGGAACCATAATATCTTCAGACGACCGACAACCGGTTGCAGGTGCACATATTCGTATCGAATCTGAAGAACTCTCGGCAGTTTCGGATGAAAACGGTCGATTTTCACTAAGTCTCGACAGTTCCCCAAATGAAGTAACTATTCGAGTTACACACGTAGGATTTCGACCACTTACAAGAACTATTTCCGGCAGTGATCTTTCAGATGGAATGGTTATTCAGATTGAACTTACTCCATCTTCCGAAATGATGAGCCCGATTACGGTTTTATCTCACCGGGTGATGAATTCACCGTCAAACCGGATGGCAACCGATCACGCAGCCTCACTCCCGATCGACTCCGGGCAATTTTTGCGTGATGCCGGAAACGCTTCCGGAATCAGAAAAGGTGGTTTTGGAATAGATCCTGTTCTTCGCGGACTCAGTGGAAGTCGTCTGAATGTTCGTCTCGACGGATTGACAGCCACAGCTGCCGCTTGTCCAAACCGGATGGATCCACCTACTTCACATATCCGGCTGAGTGACATTGAACGTGTTGAAATTCACCGCGGACCTCATGCTCTAAAATATGGGCCTTCATTCGGTGGTACCGTGAATTTTGTAAGCCACCCTTCACCCGATTTTATCGACTTTGGAATTCGAGGCGACGTGAGAGCGGGAATCGAAAGCAACACCAATCACAGAAAAACAGACGCCCGAATACAGGGCGGAACCGATAAGTGGGACTTTCTTCTGAGTGGAGGAGTCTCACTAACGGATGATTACAAAGGCGGAAGTGGTCTTGAAGTTGCTTCCGGGTTTGAATCGTACGACTACGGTGTTGAATCCGGACTCCAGATCACTTCATCTCAAAGAGTTACAGCAGGATGGTCGCAATCAATTATTCGAGATGCAGATTTTCCGGCTCTTGGCATGGATATGGCAATGGATGACACCTACAAGCTGAAAGCCGGGTACGAGTGGCAGCCGTCAGCCATTGAGTCTGTTGCCAAGCTGGACGTGAACGGATATTGGAGTCTGGTTGATCACGAGATGAACAATCACAACCGTGACAGTTTTGAGATGAGAGATGCCGTAGCACTGGCAGAAACTGAAACGTATGGTGTCCACGGCTCATTCAAGGGTTTATATGAAGCGGGATCCTACACCATAGTGGGCGGCTTTGATCAGCTGGATGTAACCGGAACACGGTTCGTAGATTTTAAAATGGGTCCTCAGGCCGGGCAGAGCATGACTTATAATCTCTGGCAGGATGCCGAAATCTTTAATGCTGGAATTTATGGCGGGTTGGAGCATTTTGTCGGCGAATGGACACTTTCAGCCGGTACAAGAATAGATCTGAACCGTGCTGATTCCAACGCACCCGCTCCGAGATTTGAGGGACTGGATAACAGCTCTGAACACTTGAATGCGAGTTTCAGCCTGGGAGCCACTCGCCAAATTAGTTCAACTACCAGCATGGGGCTCTATTTGGGACGAGGTGTACGAAGCCCGGATGTAACCGAACGATATATCAATTATCTGACTATTGGCCGTGACAGCTATGAGTACGCGGGAAATCCTGATCTGAAGGCAGAAGCAAATAATCAGGCTGATCTGGTGATCAAAACAGACCGTGGACGTTTTAGTGCAGAAACCACACTTTTTGCTTCGTACATGTCGAACTATATATCTGCGGTTATCAATCCTGACCTGAGCCCTGTGGGAATGGGCGCACCCGGAGTTCGTGAGTTTGAAAATCGTGGCGATGCTGTTTTCACAGGATTCGAACTTGGTCTTCAGTATCAACTCACTAATAGCTGGTCAGCCGGCATCAATAGTTCATACACTTTAGCCGAGTATACCGATACAGGTGATGCCGTTGCTGAAATCCCACCACTTGAGACCACATTTCTGATTAACGGATCAGTAATGGCTAACAAGATTTTCCCTGAGCTGAGCATTCGAAGAGTCTTTCCCCAACCTCGATATAATGAGGAATTTGGAGAAAGCCGGACACCCGGTTTCTGGCTGGCCGATGTTACATTCAGCTCGGACATCTTGGATGGATTCACTCTTTCAGGCGGAGTTCGAAATCTGTTTGATGAAGATTATTACGAGCACCTGAATCGTCAGTTCAATCCTATGGAAAATCCATCCGGGGGATATCTTCCTGAACCGGGAAGACGCTTTTTTGCTGAGTTGAGTTTCAGGTTTTAATTTACCGGCACATCCCGGACCGATCTTGATAGATTGGACTCATATTTCCACTTCTTCTTAAGGAACGAGAGTTCAATATAAGGATTTGGAAAAGAGTCTCCCCTCCTTTTTAAGGAGGGGCTAGGGGTGGTTCTCGATCATTGCCAATGATTTAAAGTTAGAAAATTGAAACCTTACTTTGATTGAACCTCCCCTAAATCCCCTCCTTGGAAAAGGAGGGGACTTTTAGCATCCAAAATTAGATTTTTAACTCGTACTCACGTTAAGGAGTGGATTCAGGCCTGCCTGCGCCGAGGATTCGGTAGGTAGGGGTTGTTAAAATATATATTCAAACTTTAAACCCGCATCGATTCATTTCGATGTGGGTTTATTATTGCCACGGATTATTATTTGACGCAGAGAGAATCAAAAAAAACATGGAGATTATTAATCACTGTTCAACGGGATTTAAAGAATTCCTGAACTTTTTACTCCTCAACTTTCAAAAACTCCACATTCTCTGCTCGTCCGGTGTTTACAAGAAATCCGGCAACCTCATCGCTTTCGTTTCTGAAAAACTCAAAATCCCATGATCCGGCTTCCCACTCATCCTTTTCAACTTCATCCATTTTGCCGTTTGGGCTGAGCCTTCTTTCTAAATGCAGGTTTCCCTCTTCAACCTTTAAAATGTACTCTGCCGGGAGTTCTTCATTCGTATATCGGCCGGCATACTCACTCAGATACTCTTCAAATTCATCCTGAAGCAGGTAGTCGGCAATTTCATTGTTCAGTGAGCCGGGATCTGCATCTCCCCGGTTGCATGCCGTAACCATGGACACACCAAGATTAGGATAACGTGAATAGTTGGTTTTAAAACCACGAAAAGATCCGCCATGACTCACATTTTCCACTCCCTTTCGGGTTGAAACTCGCAACCCTTTTCTATATTCAATTTCTTCTCCATCGGCAAAAGTAGGAGCCGTGAGGTTTCGTTTCAGCTCATCTGCCTCTTCCCGAGTTATTCCTTCATCCCATTCCAGATTTCCGTACCAGAAGCTTTCCCATTTCTCCCAATCCTGAAGGGTTGTGTAGAGTCCACCGCCGCCAACTCCCTGGAAATTCCCCGGATATGAGCGCCGGATCTCATCGTTTGAAACCATATAACTAATTGCACGATTGGGTATGATACGAGTTCGATCATCATGAAAATGTGACGAATTCATACCGAATGGTTCAAAGAACTCTTTCTCCACAAACTCCGGTAAGCTCATCTCACTGATCTCCTGCACCAGAAAAGCGAGCAGTGAGTATCCACTGTTTGAATAGGAGTAATCAGAGCCCGGATCAAACATCAGCTCCTCCCCCTTTTTGATCACTTCAATATAATCTTCCAGATCCATCACATCATTGATATCCATTCCGCCGATTCGCATCAAACCGTAAATATCCGGCAGGCCTGAAGTATGGTTGAACAGATGGCGAACCTGAACTTCGGATGCCCAATCCGGCCAGTCATCCACATAATCACCTACAAAATCGGAATCACTCAATTCACCGCGAATAATCAGTAGTTCAGCAGCTGAGGCTGTAATATGTTTCGAGACCGAGGCCATGTAAAACCGAGTGGAATCACTAATTTCTATGTCATAGTCCAGATTTGAAAAACCGTATCCTTTATTTAGAATTGTCTGACCATCCTGAAACACGGAAACGCCACAGCCCGGGACGGTGCCATCTTCAAAATCAGAAAAAATCTCATCGACTCGCTGAGTTAATTCATCACCCGAATCCTGAGCGTATAGAAACTGCACGCCTGAAAATGTAAACAGTGCACAAGCAATAAAAATTTTCAAATAATGTCTCATGGGTATACCCTTTCAATTCTTTCGTTCAAAAGTTATGTCAGCTGTTCGGCCGGAACTCAATTTCATTGCACGCACCTGATTATCTTCACGCTCAAACTTGACCGTTAGGCTGCCTGCTTCAAATTCATCCTCATCCTGCCACTCTAGTTCATCTTTTTCCCTTAAGCCGCGCACAAGGTAGAGTTTCCCATCATCGTCAAGTTCTACATCAAATTCTGTTCGGAAAGATTTGTTGTGATAACTGCCGGTAAATTCCTCAAAGATATCGGAAAATTCTTCACTCAAATAGATATCAGCGACTTCCCGGGCATGCTCGGCGGGATTGATATTGCTACGGTTGCAAAAGACGATGATACCCAATTCGTAATCCGGAAAGTGCATATAGCTCGTTCGAAAACCCATGTAGTTTCCGCCATGGCCGAATGTATCCAGTTTTCTGTATTCACTAAGCCGGATGCCGGCCGCATAGTCCATTTCCTCTCCATCTTCATATACGCCAACGCGCAACATTTTTTCCCTGAAATTCTCCAGGTTTGTCCTGTTCTCCAAAAAATTCGCATCCCATTTGGCGAAATCTTCGATTGTGGTGAATAGACCCCGTGCCCCTACACGGTCGAGATTATCCCGGTAAAAACGGCCTACTCCATTATCGGAGCCACGATAACTTTCCGCCCTGTTTTTCACAATCATTCCGATGTCGTCATGAAAATGGGTATCCGTCATTCCAATCGGCTGAAAGAAATGCTTATCCGTATACTCCCGAAGTGTCATATCTGTCAGATTCTCAACCAGTACAGACATCAAAAAATAGGCGCTGTTGCTGTAATTATAATCTGTATTCGGATCAAAATTTAGCTTACTAATTCGGGTAATCAACTCGAACGTTGCTTCCGGTGTTGTTGTGTTATCCAGCCCTACATCATTCAAGGCAAGCAGACTAAACAGGTCACGAAGCCCGGATGTATGGTGAATCATTTGCCGGGCTGTGATCGGTATTGCGTATTCAGGAAGCTCCGGAATGTACGTTTTCAGGTCTTCATCCAAGTCGAGTAATCCCTCCTGTTCCATCATCAGCAGAGCAGCAGCCGTAAACTGTTTGGAAATGGAAGCGATCATAAATTTGGAATCAGGCTGGATCGGAATACCGTAATCCATATTTGCCAAGCCATACCCCTTTGCGTAATTCAGACTGCCTTGATGAGTCACTCCCAGGGCGCACCCCGGAGTTTCGATGGTGTAGTCCGAAAAAACCGAATCTACCTCGGCTGTATCAATCCGGTTAAAATCTGTTGAATTGCTCTGGGCATTCAGGTTGATAGCGGTTGAAGAAAAAATAAAAAGAGCAATGAGTGAACTAATGAGCTTTCTTGTCATTACCTATCTTTTTTTCGTCAACAATCCTACTACTACCACAAATACCACAGAACCAATAATGGACCAGATGACCGGAAATGAGTTGCCGCCCACATCAACATTTAACAGTTCCGGTAGTCCTGCTTGTGCACTCATCCAGTTGCCTAGCAACGCCCCGATAAATCCAACAACAATCGACACTAAGCATCCGCCTCTGGAATATCCGGCGATTGCTTGTCCCAGTGAGCCACACACTCCGGCTATAAACAACAGCAGTAAAAATTCTAATAAACTCATAATGTCACCATAGTTAGTTATTGTTCGTTTATTCTAAGTCTGAGAAAGCAGAACTGTTTCTACTGCCCCATTACTACACCTTCGCGCCGCGGATCTGCTCCGCCAAAATACCCCTCTTCGGTTACTTGTATAGCCTGAATTCCGCTTGTCATTGACTGCGTACGAATTTCATGCCCCATTTCCCGGAGTGATTCAATAAATTCTTCAGGAAACCGATCTTCCTCCAGCGCAGATGCTCCATTAAAATTGGCGAAATTTGGAAGGTTAATTGCGTCCTGGGCATTCAGATCCCAGTCATACATCCCGACAATCGCTTTTGCCACATAGTGTATAATGGCCGCTCCACCCGGTGATCCTACACTGGCCAATATCTCACCGGATTCTTTATCAAAAATCAGTGACGGGCTCATGCTTGAACGCGGACGCTTGTTCGGTTCTACCCGGTTAGCCATCGGATTACCGTCCTCGTCCTCCGGAGTCAGGGAAAAGTCAGTCAATTCGTTGTTCAATATAAAACCACCCGGTAAGCCGGTTCCCCCATCACTCATGATCCGGCTGCCAAATCCGTTTTCAATGGTTGTGGTCATGGAAACCATATTCCCTTCCCTGTCTACGATACTGATGTGGCTCGTACCGCTCTCGGGCTGATATGGCTGAACGCCAAGCATCGCCTGCATCTCTCCGGGATTACCCGGCTCAGCAGAACCCATGCTTTGATCCTCTACAAGTTCCGCACGAGAGGCCAGGTAGTCAGGATCCATCAAACTGTTCCAGTCTCCGGCAGGTGCATCCACAAAATCCCAGTCTCCGATATATTTGTTCCGGTCCGCAAATGCCAGTTTTGAAGCTTCCAGATAGTTGTGCATCCATGCCGGTGTCATCAACCCATCTTCAAAGTCAGATTCATTTGGGCCCAGCTGTTCAAGTATTCCGAGTATTTGCATCACGGCAATATGTCCTGAAGAGGGAGGCGGAAAACCGCAGATATTATAGTTCTGCCAATCATTGCAGAGTGCCTCGGTTTCATAATCGAGAGTCGGATAGTTCTGAATATCTTCAATTGTCATGTTACCCGGCCGTTGATGTGTTTGGATCTGTTCCACGATATCTTCCGCTACGGCACCCTCATAAAAAGCGTTCACACCTTCCTCAGCTACATTTCTCAGAATTTGAGCAAGTGCCGGATTCTGGAGATTGTAGCCTACAGGATGTGGAACTCCGTTTTCATCGTAGTAGAACCGCGCAGCAATGTCATCCTCGCGGAAAGATTCATCTCCATCCAGCAATTCGTGAAGTCTGGGACTGACCTTGAATCCGTTTTCAGCAAGCGTAATCGCAGGCTCTAAAAGTTCATCCCAAGGTAAGACCCCATGCCGATCGTGAGCGTATTTCAGCATAGCTATGGTTCCGGGCACTCCCACTGACTTCCCGCTTCTTACAGCGTCCCTGAAAGGCAGAGGGTCTCCTTTTTCATCCAGAAAGTGATTTTCATCAGCTGCAGACGGTGCCGTTTCACGGCCGTTGTAGGCATGAACCTGTTCCCCATCCCAGTTAAGCAGGAATGCTCCGCCACCGATTCCGCTCGACTGCGGCTCAACAAGCGTCAGAACCATCTGAACGGCTATTGCGGCATCAACTGCAGAACCGCCTGCCTTTATGATCTGGTAACCGGCATCTGTAGCAAGCGGATTGGCAGCCGCAACCGCAAATTCTTCAGTTTCCCAGCCCGGTTTTTCGGTATAGCCGGTACTCATTTCCGGTTGCTCCGGGATAGAGTAGGAAACAGCGGATTCCTCAGCAGGTTCACATCCTGCTAAAAGTAAAAATGAAAGAGTGGTGAATAATGAAAAACCTAAAAAGAGTGAGCGTATCGATTGGAACATGAGATGGTAGAATTTGAAAGAGGTCAATATTTTGATTTACGAACCCTTCCAATATGACACTTCAAATTCCGATTTACAAGAGGTAAGACCATCGGACTGTTAATTTTAAACGTTTTTACGCAATAGCACGAAAGAAGTGTAAATAAAATTCGTGGCACGACTTTGAGGCGTGCCACGAATGATAAGTGGTTTATGGCCAAACAGACCAGGGAATTCTGGAAAGCATCAGAATTAAGCCGAGACCGTAAAAAATGATAATTGTACGAAATCTCCGGGCATCGTCACCGGGTTTTTTTGCTTTAATATAGCCTACAGAAACCAGAACAATGGCAATGAGCATGGTTAAAGGGTGTTCCAGAATATAGAGACGACTCAGAGATTCAGACATCGCTTCCCCCGAAAAATTGGTGAGTCCGTTTGGAGAAATGATGTATAGAACCAATCCGATCAGAAGCTGGAGGTGACTGGCAATAAACCCAACGAGCGCAATTTTCCGGACTTTATCTGTAAAAGACTTCTTCCCGACAAACTGAATAGCTACATAAATTATTGAAAAAACAAGGGCAGCCAGAAGAAGGTAGGCCAGATAGGAGTGTAGATGTTTAAAACCTGTATACATTTGCTATGGATTTGAGTTCGAGCTTGAGTAAAGATTAACTGAGTTATTGATCTAACGTTCCACGGTTTTTCTTTCAGAGCAATAGTAACCCGCATAACGCCTGCATCAGGAATATCACGCTTACGAACCCGATTTACAAACAAAATCCAGTCATACTATCCGATCGGGATCACTGTAGTCCGGAATCTCTCCCCGATATCTGAAAATTCTCTTAATCCATTTCACCAGTGTTTCAGACTGATTTTTTATATACCACTGATCGGCAGCCCGGCGTGCCCCAAGTCCATAGCTCGGGTAAGGATGAATTGTATCGGCAAAATCTCGCAGTGAAACACCGTTCTTCATAGCCAAAGCATATTGCGATATCATCTCTCCGGCGTGGGCACCGCAAACAGATGCCCCAAGAATCTTACCCGACCATTTTTTTGCGTGAATTTTAATCATACCATTTGTATTTCCATCGGTAATCGCACGGTCGATCTTGCTGAAAGGAAATCTGTACGTCTCAAACTTGACTCCTTTTTCTTTTAGTTCGGCTTCTTTTGCTCCAACCTGTGCCAGCTCGGGATCCGTATATGTGGCCCACGGCACATGCATTTGATCGATTTTCATGGGCACTTTGATCAAAGCGTTTGTGACGGCCACTTTTGCCATATGCTCACTCATATGCGTGAATTGGTAACGGCCGGTCACATCCCCGGCTGCATAAATATGACGCTGACTGGTCCGGCATTTATCATCAACATTTATTCCCTTGTCTGTAAACTGAACACCGGCCGATTCAAGATTCAATTTTGATACATTCGCCCTCCGGCCCGTTGCCATCAACAGAGACTGACTTATTACAGCCTTCTCTTTATCACCTATCTTATACTTTACCTCAATACCGTGGTCGTTTTGTCCTATTTTTTGAATTGAACTGCCCAGTAAAAAAGTTACTCCCTCTTGTTCCAATCTCGACTTCAGAATATCTGAAAGCTCTGGATCGTCATTTACCATAATACGTTCGGCCATATCCAGCACGGTCACATTTTTCCCGAGCCGGGCAAAACTCTGTGCCATCTCACACCCAATCGGTCCGGCCCCGATAATCGTTATCGAATCCGGAATATCATCAATTTCAAAAAGGGTGTCGTTTGTCAGGTAATCAACATTACTTAAACCGGGGATATCAGGCACAAAGGCTGACGAGCCGCTGCAAATAAAAATGTATCTGGATGTAACCAACCGGGTATTTCCATCTGCAAATTTTATCTCAATTGTATGCGAATCCTTGAAAACGGCATCACCGTGAACCACTTCAATTCCCATCTCCTCAAAAATCTCCGGGCGATCTGCATCTTCATACACTTCTCTGCGAACCTCATCAACATGTTTCAGAAGTTTAGTCAGGTCGATATCATCAACAGAAACATTCACACCATATTTTTGACTCTTTTGGGTTTGATGAACAACTGACGCCGCTTTGATCAATGTTTTACTGGGAATACAACCGGTCCACGTGCAGTCGCCGCCCAACTTATTCTTCTCGATCATCATCGTTTTCGCTCCAAAATTGGCCGCAATCCCTGATGCTGTCAGACCTGCTGCGCCTCCGCCTATCACTACTGCGTCGAATTCAAACTTCATGCTCTGTCTCATTAATTTTGTGTTTAACTTTTCTACAGGTTGACCAGCCACCATATACCAACATCCCCATGACCACTCCATAAACCCACCATGGCACGTTTTGTCCCGCAATCATAAGGTAGAGATAGGCAGAAACAAAAAAGAATGAAGCACTCATCACCGGAAACGCGATGCTTCTGTTCTGTTTATAATTTTTCACCAGCCACGCAATCGACAGCGTAAAAAACGGAATGGCTCCCACATAAATCGCACCAAATATAATCGGGTTAACCCCATAAGCATCCCCCAGACTTAAGAACCAAATCTTTATTTCGTTCAAGTATTCCATTTGAAATTATTGCTAACCATCTGTTGTTTAATATTTTATAGATATTTATAAACGAGCAATCATAATATTTTATCTCTTCAAATAAATCATATCATGGTATCGTTTACATGTTGAAACAATAAAGTGAAAATTTCGTTTGATCGATTGTTCATTTTGAGTGTATATTCGAATACACACTAAACACCTATCACGATTGGATAACAAAAGAACATACATATCAATCTTTTTTGGACTGATCTTGCTGATCGGTACTGGATTGTCATCTGTGCATTTCCATGCAGATGACTATTCCAAAACCGAAACAGTTCATCAGTTAGTGGAAGACGATTTTCAATGTGTGATCTGTGGATCTGTTTTCAAGTTTGGTCCTCAACCAGTTGTTGAATCTGAAATAATTGTCAGCTCCACTCCTATTCGATTTGTTCAAATCGATATTTCTTACGCTGAGTCCGTAATTCCTTTCTTTGACGGCAGAGCTCCGCCCGTTTTTGCATAAACAGGCATAGTAGCCCCTATCTATCAGTTTACTACACTTTTTACCGTAAAAATACGGGTAAAAACTATCTCTCAATCCCAAACAGATAAACTTAAATACTATGACACGTTCATATTTTATACCCCTTACAGTAGCAATTGCGTTAATATTCACCGCTGTTTCATGTTCAGATGACCATGACCACGACGATCACGGAGAAGTACCGGTTGGATTTCAATTAATGTCTGGTGACCAGATGTTAGTCACTCAAGACAGTGGAACAGTTACATATCCTGCTGGAAATACTGTTCCTATTTCGCTTGATTCAGAAAATGAAGTAACCATTCAGTTCATCGCCGAGGATGGAGACACTTATACACCTGAAGCCGGTGAATATAGCTTAGACTACTCACTTTCCAACGACAATGTGATCTCCGTTGTGCATCCGTTAAATGACGATGAATGGAGTTTTCAGGTAAACGGTGATACCGAAGGTGAAGTGGAAGTTACAATCAACCTGATGCATGAAGGACATTCAGATTTTGAATCACAGCCAATTTCAGTCACGGTTGTTGATGATCAAGAATAGTAAATTAACAGCGTCTGATACTACCCTTAATATGATCACATGAGAAATCTGTTAACGACAGTTCTTCTCTTGTTATTTATTACAATGACTGCAGCCGGCCATCCCAAATCCACAGGGTCGGTTGCAGGATTTGTTTTAGATTCAGAAACTGAAGAACCGATCCCATTCGCCTACCTGCATCTCGAGGAAGTTAATCGAACCGGCACAACCGACCGGCACGGATATTTTAAAATACACAATGTACCAGAAGGCGAATACAGTTTATATGTACATCGAATCGGTTATTCAAGTAAAACTCAGCGCATCACAATTGAGCAGGGTGAAGAGTCAAATATTACGATCGAATTAAATCCAACGGTACTGACCGGCCAAAGTGTGGAAGTGGTGGCGGAAGCAGATGATCTCCGAGGCTCAAATCTTGAACATGCTTCTCTAAAAGTGACCGGTGCTCAACTCAGAGAAGCTTTGGGTTCAACCCTTTCCGAAACACTTTCAAACCAGCCCGGATTTGATCAAAGAACGATGGGAGCTGCTCCGGCCCGACCTGTAATCAGAGGACTGGGAGATGAACGAGTTTTAATTTTACAAGACGGTGAACGAACAGGAGACGTGTCTGGAACGTCACCCGACCATTCTGTTACCGTTGACCCAATGGGAGCCGATGAAATTGAAATTGCCCGCGGTCCTGCTGCATTGGCTTATGGTTCAAATGCTATTGGAGGAGTCGTTAATGTTGTAAGAAACCAGATCGCCAATAATAAGCCTTCATCCGTAAATGGAACTGCAACCCTGCAGGGAACGTCAGTTAACACCGGGCTTTCAGCGGCCGGTCGTGTTGTCGTTCCAAAGAATGATTTTGTATTTAATCTGGATGTGAGTGGACGCTATGGGGAAGATTACCGGTCGCCACAAGGAAGGATTGAAAATTCTGATTATCTGACTACAAACAATGCACTTGGGGTAAGTTTCATTCGCCCCTGGGGGTATAGCGGTGTGGCAGCATCCACATTTATTTCATCTTACGGAATTCCCCCTGATCCCGATGGCGGACACGCAGATGGTGTTCAAGTTGAAATGGAAAAATATCAGTTCGAATCAAGAAGTGAGTTCTTGATTGAAAACTCTTTTTTCAAAATGATTGAGGGGGGTCTCTCCTACCGCTACTACCATCACCAGGAGTTTGAAACCTCTGAAACCATCGGCACGGAATACACACAAAACAGTGCAAACCTGAATCTGAAAGCGAATCATCGCAATTTCTGGATTTTTAATGACGGTGTGATGGGAGTCTGGGGAGAGTTTCAGGATTATGAGGTGCTGGACCGGTTTAACATATTTGCCAACAGCTACAGCGGTTCCGCCTTTACTGTTCAAGAGGCAGATTTCGGCCCGCTTCATCTGGAACTTGGTGCACGGTTTGACGCTGTCCTGGCAAAGCCCGACCGTGAAAACCCCGATTCCAGAATTGGCAATATCCGGCAACGTGAATTCTTTTCCCTTGCTTCATCAGCGTCTGCTATCTATAGTTTGGGAAACGGGTTTTCTGTGGGCACTACGCTGCTTCACTCTTTTCGGGCTCCCTCTATTGAAGAACTTTATTCACAAGGACCTCACCTGGCCGCATATTCATATGAGATTGGAAATCCCGATCTGGACCCCGAACGCGGACTGGCAAAAGAGTTATTCGTCAGATATAGAAAATCAAACGCTACCGTTGAACTTGCAGGCTATCACAATGGATTTCAGAACTACATATATCCAAGAGATACAGGACGGCAGAATATCTTTTTCCCTCGTTTGAATGATTACCAATATGAATCAGTAAGCGCTGAAATTTACGGACTCGAAGCACAAACTGAATTTCAGCTTACATCAAATCTGACGTTCAACGGAACGGCATCGCTTACGGTTGGGCAACGAGATGTTTCAGAAGAGGAGCAACAGTCCGGTAATTTTGATTCCGACACCACCCCTCTGCCAATGATTCCGCCATTCTCTTTCAAAACGGGGTTGAACTATTCAAGAGATGCACTGAGAGTCGGAATTAACGTACGCCACTCGTTTAAACAGGACCGCCTGGCAGAATTTGAAAGCGTTACGGAAGCCTATACCCTGCTTGGGGCAAATGCCGAGTACCGTATTACATCCTCAAATAATATGCTCCATACATTTTCAATTCAGGCGAACAATCTATTTGATGAAACGTACCGAAATCATCTATCAAGGCTGAAAGAAGTGTTTCCGGAGCCCGGAAGAAATATCTCTCTTCTCTACAGGCTCTATTTTTAAAAAACCGAAAATCAAATTCAAGGCTGATCTACTTCATCTTTCATTCAGCTCGTTGTTTCAGTCGCTTCCATTTGCAACTGTCTAACCTCTCTGTTTTTATCACTGTAAGAGATCCACAGGAATAGAATTAAGTTTACTACCTTCTGCAGAGCACTTGAAACGAGCAACATCCCGGCCACGGATGCTGTTGCCATATTCAACATTTTTGAAAGTTCAATTCCAGCCCACATAAATACCAGATCTTTGCTAGGTATAAAAGGAATCCGGTTCACAACAATGACAATCGCCAGGAATGTAAACCAAACCGAGATCGGTGTATTTGGGATAACAACTGCCCATTGGACAACCAAAAGACCGTGATGAATCACAAATCGTGTTATGTAAATCACAAATACAATCGCTGATTTTTTCAATGACAAGGAGAAAAGATATTTACGAAACTGAACAAACAGTATGATAAAAACTATGGTGATTACCACTCCCAGAATTACATAAAACGTATTTACATCAGCGATCAGGTCATCCAGCTCAATAATTCCGGCAAAAACAAGAATTCCAACCAGAGAAAAGGCCACCAGATTGGATGTAACAGCAGAAAGAATGTTATTGTCACGAACATTTTTCAGGATCTCCTTGTCCTCTGTATCCAGATATTTTCGTCCCCAGGCAAACAGGTAAAACTCACCCGAATAACCCATAACTTCGTCATTTAACACTTTTTTTGTGATAAACCCCTTGAACAGATCCCATTTTTTTGCTTTCCAGACCTGGCCGTAGATAAATACCTCAGCAAAGGGAAGCGAGACGTACAACAGACCGAATATGATGTAGAAAAGCGGATGAGTTGGAAGTGAGCGCACAACTTCACGCCAACCGATATCATAGAGCTGATAGAGAATAATCGCAACGATAAATACGATCATTGCCCGCCGCAGATTTCTTTTTAAATAATCTGCTCTTGGACTCTCCGAGAATGATTTCCAGTTTTCTTTAAGAGACTCTAAACGCTTCACAAATAACGATTAATTTTTTGAATGCGGAAAGGTACCAATCATTTGCAGTGAAATGAAACCACACACCTGAAACTTTTCCCGCATTAATTGATTTAACAACAAGTACATACTTCTTTCACAACCTTTTCATTATTTTCACGTTGTGAGATCATCATACAGAACAATACCTGATCGGCTATTTTCGGCAACAACCTCAATATCATGAAAAGACATTTTACGTCAGCAGCAATTTTAGCGCTCTCATTTTCCCTGATGTTTTCAATTAAGGCCTATGCTCAAATTTCAAATCCTGATGATGATCTCACTTCCCTTGATGCAGACATGATATGGGCTCAAACTTTGGAAGGCAGCCACTTTAATGAATTCTGGAACTATCAGTTCTATTTTGACAATGGAATCAAACTTCACATTACATTTTCTGCAGCTAATTTCGGCAGTCTGAAGGATCCTGTCACCGGTGTTCGACTTTCTGTATTCAATCATGGTGATGAAGTGTATCAACTCTCCCGTGAATATCCTCTCCCACGCCTGGTACAGGATAAAAATTCTTACCGATTTCAACTTCGCGATGACAGGGATCTCTTTTTTGAAGGAAAATTACCTGAAAAACACCGGGTTGTCATCAAAACAGCCAAAGATGGCGTAGAATACGATATCGATCTCAGGCTGAATGACATAGAAAAGGGATTTAAACTTGGCAACGGTATGTTTCGGATTGACGGTGAACAGGTGGGTATTGTAACGCATATCCCCTACGCTAAAGCTTCAGGGCATATATCCATAAACGGAGACCGAAAACAAGTGAATGGTACGGCATATATGGACCATACCTGGCAAAATGAAACCACCACTAAATTGATGCACAGTGGCTATCGATTTGTGTATCATAATGACAGAGATAATTGGGATCTGGTATACACGATGTTGCCTGACAACTCCCGGGATAATTCCATGATTGGCTACCGAATTGCACGCGAGGAAGGCGAAGAGAGATATTCCGGTGTGGACAAAATGGATGTAATATCCGAACAAAAAGCTTTTGGTAACAGGATTCCAAGAATTATTGAGCTCGATCTCAAAGATCAAACCTCCGTACGGTTAACCCGTTCTGAGGATCAGGAGAGGTTTACAGTTCTGGGTGAGCTTGGCTGGGTTGCCCGCCGTGCTGCCCGGTCATTTCTCGGTGGTGAGGTCATTGACTACCGTGGAGAGGCAATACTGATGGAATCCTCAAAACGCCCGAAACATGGAGAGTACAACTTCTTTTTTGTGGATTGATTTTCACAGGTGAGAAGTAAGTTTTTTAATAAAAGTACAGTTTGAAGACTCGGTGTTTCAAACCCGGAACCCTTCCTAATTAATATTCACCGATAATTTTCTCCATAAAAAAAGCTCCGGAAGGTTCAGTTCCGGAGCTCTATGCTTTAGGTTCAGCATAAATAGGAGTGACTAGTTGACTAACCAGAGATAAGATTAGTTCTTATGCTGTTACTTACAAGAGAATCCACCCGCCACATTGTTACAAACTTTTTTAAAAAAATCAGATTTCCCATCTTTCTGTTCATGTAATAAAGATTTTTACGATTCAATACCTTTCGAAATCGTACATTCAACTCAAATCCGGAATTTAAAAACTAAAGCATGAAATTTCTCTACTCTCTCGTTTTTACACTGCTAATTTGCCCTTCAATGCTTGCACAGATGCCAGACTCACCCGACCGAAATGAAGGTGAGGGCCCGTATGACCGTCTGATTATCCGAGGGGCAACCATGATAGACGGAACCGGTTCTCCGGCTTTGGGCCCCGTTGATATTGTTATTGAAGGGAATCGAATTGCCCGAATACAAAATGTGGGTTATCCCGGCGTACCGATTGACGATCAGCGTCGTCCTGAAGCTGAAGAGGGAGACCAAGAAATTGATGCGGAGGGTATGTACATCCTCCCCGGCTTTGTGGATATGCATGCACATATTGGCGGAAATGCTCAGGGAACGGTTCCGGAGTATGTATTTAAGCTGTGGCTTGCTCACGGTATCACAGGAATTCGTGAACCGGGATCGTTCAATGGTGCCGACTGGACACTTCGGCATGCTGAGAAGAGCCGTAATAATGAAATTACCGCACCCCGGATCTATCCATACTTTGGATTTGGTATGGGATATCAGGGCGGTATCCAAACACCTGATCAAGCCAGGGAGTGGGTCCAATCCATTCATGAACAGGGAGCAATGGGAATTAAATTTTTTGGTGCACACCCGGAAATTTTAGAAGCTGCATTAGATGAAGCCAACAAGCTGGGGCTTGGCTCTATGGCGCATCATGCACAAACCCATGTTGTTTATGCCAATGCTCTTGAAACGGCAAAAATGGGTCTACAGGGCATGACTCATTGGTACGGACTTCCGGAAGCGATGTTTGAAGATCAGGCAATTCAAAACTACCCACTTGACTACAACTACAGTAATGAACAGCACCGTTTTGAAGGAGCCGGTAAATTATGGGAACAGGCAGCAAAGCCAGGCAGCGATCGCTGGAATGATGTAATGCAGCAGATGATCGATCTCGAGTACGATCTCAATCCCACATTCACCATTTATGAAGCCAGCCGTGACCTGATGCGCGGTCGCCGTGCCGAATGGCACGAGAAGTACACCCTCCCCTCTCTTTGGGAGTTCTATCAACCGGACAGGCGTGCACACGGCTCCTACTGGTTCGACTGGGGAACGGAACAGGAAGTGAACTGGAAGCACAATTACAGCCTATGGATGCAGTTTGTGAATGAATTTAAGAACAAGGGCGGAACTGTCACGCTCGGTTCCGACGCCGGTTACATTTTTAAACTGTACGGATTTGCCTACATTCGCGAAATGGAGCTGATGCGGGAAGCAGGTTTTCATCCGCTTGAAATTTTCCAGTCGGCTTCCTTAAAGGCTGCAGAAGTTTTGGGCAATGATCATGAACTCGGAACCATCGAGGTGGGTAAACTTGCTGACTTGGTTATTGTTGATGAGAACCCTCAACAGAACATAAAAGTCCTCTATGGAACCGGTGCAATCCGCGTGGATGAAAACAACGAGTTAAAAAGAGTGGGTGGAGTCAAATACACCATCAAAGACGGAATTGTTTACGATGCCAAGCAGCTTTTGGATGATGTAGCACGAATGGTTGAGGAGAAGAAAAGTGAAGAAGGTTACGAAATTACCCAGCCGGGTCTTGACTGGTAAATATTATTTTTCAAACTGAAACTGAATCATTTTTTGTGATTTTCGGTATGAATTTGTGGTAAAACTTAAATCAATAATAAGGTGTCACTTATGAAAACAAAACTACTAACATCGCTTATCATAATTTCACTCAGTCTGATGCTATCTGCTGCCCAGGCACAGGATGCTTCAACGAACAGAACATTTGGTATTGGAGCACAGGTCACAAATCCGGCCGGTGTATCCATGAAGGGATGGATATCAGATGATGCAGCCATTGCATCGGTTGTCAGCTTCAACCTGTCGGAAAACACGTCCTCTTTCTACATCCATGGAGACTATTTAATGCACAAACAGTATGAAACACCGGGCTGGGATGTTGGATTTCTCAGCTACTACTACGGCGTGGGTGGACGTTACATCTGGCGGGATGCACTAATTGACGATGACTTCTTTGGAATTCGACTGCCCGGTGGGCTCAATTTCACATTTACCGATGTGCCTTTCGATTTTTATGTGGAAATGGCTCCCGTTTTCGAAGTGGCTCCTGATTTCAACTTTGGCTTTACCGGAGGCCTCGGTTTTCGATATTTTCTGAATTAGTTTTTTTCTCAATCTGAAAACTTGAATCGGCAAACCGGCAACTTAATACAGTTACTGGAGGGCTTTGAAATACCAACTGTTTTCGTCATTCTGATCCCGACAACATGGGATCAGAATGAAATTACAAAATGAGTTTTGCATAGCTCTCTATAGCTGTACTCTGCCATTTCTTGATCAAATCTCATTAAATATTTGAAATATGCTTCAAACACTCCCCGGCTTTTCAGAAATTGAAGAAGCTCACAAACGAATCCGGCCATACGCTCACCGCACACCTGTTTTGATTTCAACCTATTTCAATGAAAAAACCGGAGCATCCATCTACTTCAAATGCGAAAACTTTCAGAAGATTGGGGCTTTTAAATTTCGCGGGGCATACAATGCAATTTCAAAACTCTCAAAAAGGGAAGGTCAAAGAGGAATTGTCACCCACTCCTCGGGTAATCACGCACAGGCAGTCGCTCTTGCCTCCCGCATGAATGGCTATAATGCAACCATTGTGATGCCCGAAAATGCTCCAAAAGTTAAGGTAAATGCCGTTAGGGGTTATGGTGCAGCAATCATCTTCTGCGAAAATACAACGGAAGCCCGTGAGAATGCAGCTCAACAAGTGATTGATGAAACAGGTGCCACTTTCATTCACCCTTTTAATCATCCCGACGTAATTGCAGGACAGGGTACGGCTGCAAAAGAACTTTTGGAAGAAAAGCCGGATCTCGACATGATCATGGCACCGGTTGGTGGCGGCGGACTCATCAGCGGAACAGCCATCTGGAGTAAACATTTCAATGAAGATATTAAAGTGATTGGTTCTGAACCCAAATGGGCAGATGATGCATACCGATCATTTAAATCAGGTGAAATTGAACCTGTTTTAAGAACGGACACCGTAGCCGACGGACTGCGAACATCGCTGGGTGAGCTTACATTTCAGGCCATTCAAAATCACGTGGACGAGATTCTGACCGTTTCAGAAGATAACATAGTTCGCACTATGAGAGATATCTGGGAAAGAATGAAAATTATCATTGAGCCTTCATGTGCCGTTCCGGTTGCAGCAATTCTGGAAAATGATATTGACCTAAAAAACAAAAAAATCGGAATTATCCTGACCGGTGGAAATGTAGACCTGGATAATCTGCCGTTTTAAAAAAAATCGCGCCCTGCAAGCTGAGACGCGATTAAATTAATTGAATAATTCAACAGATCACTCATTCACCTTCACTTCCGTTACATTCATTGTCATGGTCATTCCCTCACCACCCTCAATCATTCTCTCAAACTGTTCCATCTGAGGTTTGAGCTGCTTCTCAATAGCACTACGTTGAGATTCAGGCATCTGACTAAGTTGCTCTTCCATCTCCTCCATAGATCTTCTGGCTTCAGCAATCTCCTCTTCACTGAACTGAGACGACATTCCATCAATCTTCATGGTCATTTTCATTGGAACCGGATAACCGGAGTACGTTTCATAATTTTCCAGATTCATTTCCAATTTCATCTCTTCACCATCTACTGTTTGTTCCATAAGTACTCTGCGTACATACATCTTATCTGAATCTATCCAGAAAGTTGCTCTGTCAAATTCAAATTCCATATCTTCCATCTCAATTTCGCCCTGATCTAAAGATTTCAGTAACTCCGAATCATTCACAAAAACTTTATACGTATTATAATCAGCTAAACTCTCCTCTGTAATACTTTCAGCCCCTCTGATCAGTTCCACCATTTGGTCAACCGACCCTGCCATTGCACTGTAATCCATCTCCATGGGCTCCTCACTTTCTATTTCGAGGTATGGTGTACCATTATCATTCGTCTTTTTCACATACCTGGTGGTCATATCCGGAATCAGATCCCCTTCATTCATCTTCATCGTCATTTCCATCGTTTCAATTTGGGATAACCACTCAGCATTTTTATTCACCATATCATCTGCGAGACGTTCGGCTGATGGTTGTGCAACTAATGTAATTGTTGATGCTGAGAAAAATAGAAGTGTAAATGCTATATGATTTAGCGCTTTTCTTACTCTCATAACTCTTTTCTTTAATTGATTTTACAGTGGTTTGGATATGTTACATATTTGAATCGAATAATCGAAACACTTACCCATAAGTTATGCGCGAAGATGATGTTTTTACTGCCATGATTCGGGAAGAGTTGGAACAGCATGAGCGGTTTTTTCTCTTCAGGGAGAGGGAATTACTGAGAAGCAAAGAGTATAGAAAACTTGCAATTCAGTCCCTGCGACAAACCCGTATTTTCGCAATCATCGTATTTTTAACCATAGTTACATTTTCTCTAATCAGTATAATGCACTTTGTTGAGTTTGGCCAGCAAGGAGGACTTTCACGTTTTGTTCTTGGCATGTTATCGTGGTCTTTTGCACTCGCATCGGTCTTTTTTTACACCAAAAATATATTGGAAAAGAAAAAATGCATGGAGCGGGTATTGAAACTACTTGAAGCACGAGAACAATTTCACGATACTGCAAGTAACCCATAACCCACTGATTGATAGAACTATGCAAAAAATGATCTCAGCCGCCCTTCTCGTCGGAGGTTTAATCCTCCTCTATTTCGGTTACCAGGAAATGCAATCTTTCGGCAATGAAGTAAACGAGTTTGTAACCGGTTCACCCGATGACCGTTCCATGTGGATGATAGGCGGCGGAGCGGTACTGGCCATTGCCGGGCTGGTCGGTCTTGTTCGGGGTAAAATCACAAAGTAAATCTCGCAATAAAGGGCAGATAAGAATTTAAACATTCGTTTCAAGGCAACTAGATTTTCGCTGTTTGACGTGATACCAAGATAACTCTACTGAAGTAGTAACGGTTAGCTTCAGCATTTCTTCAGAATTACTTCATATCTTCAAAATGGTATGAAAATATTGATTGTAGAAGATAATCCGGACCTGCGGGAGAATATCCTTACTTTTCTGGCAAGGGAGAATTACACCTGCGAAACCGCTGCAGATTACGAGCAGGGGTTTGATAAAATCATGTCTTACACCTACGATCTGGTTCTGATTGACATTATGCTGCCGCATGGAAACGGATTACAGCTCTTACAGGAATTGAAATCAGTTCGCCCTGAAACCGGCTCCATTATTATTTCTGCAAAAAACTCTCTGGATGATAAGGTGAAAGGATTGGACATCGGTGCAGATGACTACCTGACCAAACCGTTTCAGCTGCCCGAACTCCTTGCCCGTATAAAAGCTGTACACCGCCGAAATCGTCTCGATGGTTCTGATATCCTGCAAGTTGGAGAAATTGAGATCAATACTTCTACCAGAGAGGTTACCGTGGGTGAAAAGCTCCTCGATCTGACCCCAAAAGAGTACGACTTGTTGCTCTACTTTGCATCAAACAACAACAGGGTGCTCTCAAAGCAAACCATTGCCGAGCACCTATGGGGTGATTATGCGGATCATCTGGAAAACCTGGATTTTGTTTATCAGCATATCAAGAACCTGCGGAAAAAATTAGCCGATACGGATGCAAAAAACTACATCAAAAGTGTATACAGTGTCGGGTACAAATTTACAGTTTCACCAAATGAGTCATGAAACTGATCACTAAATTTATCCTCATCTATCTGTCTGTCACAATTGTTGTGCTGGGAATAGCCGGGTTTCTATCCTATCACATTATCACCGATGAAATCAATAAAGAATTGAAGTGGGAATTTCTGGAGCGAATTGACCGGGCAGCCTACCTGATTGAACGCGGTCGAAAATTTAATCCTAAGCGATCCATTGAAGGAGACAGAAATTTGATTATTGAACGTCTCGATTCGATTGTTGAGCCAAAAACAGAAGTGACGGATACACTCATCTGGCACGATCGACTTGAACAGGATGAGCAAAATGTAAAGGTTTCCGCATACCGGACTATAAACGGTGAATCGTATTACATCTCTACTTATGGAGCGATGATCGAATCAGACGACATTAAAGAAGCTGTATTAAAAATTCTGTTCTGGATTCTATTACTACAGATAGTGGGCGCCTTTGGTATCGGATATTTCGTTTCAGGCAGACTTTTTAAACCATTTCGGTCAACTCTGGAAAAAATCAAAACATTTAAGTTAAACAGCAGATCCTATTTACCGGCAGAAAAAACGGGCGTCCGGGAATTTGATGATCTGAATAAATTTGTTGAGGAGATGACTCACAAAGCGGTTTCCGATTATCAAAACTTGAAAGAGTTCTCTGAAAATGCATCACATGAACTTCAAACACCCCTTGCCATTGCAAAAGGGAAACTGGAACTGCTGGCAGAAACGTCTCTGACGGAAGAGCAATACAAATATGTTGAATCCCTTGAACGTACCGTTAAAAAATTATCCCGGCTGAGTGAATCCCTCTCTCTCCTGACAAAAATTGACAATAAAGAATTTGAAAATGATCACTCTGTTGATTTTTCCAAGCTGATTGAGGAAGGGTTGGAAAACTTCCGGGAGTTTATTGAAATGAACAATTTGGAGCTAAAGACCGATATCACAGATGGCGTTCAGGTTAACATGCACCCAGCTCTGGCCGATATATTGTGGACAAATCTTTTACAGAATGCAATTAAGCATAATATTCAAAACGGAGAGATTGTAATACAACTCACACCAGATAAACTGGTCCTTTCAAACACGGGTAAAAACACAGACTTAAAGCCGGATCAACTTTTTGAAAGATTCCGAAAAGCCGATCAAAACTCCCCTTCTATTGGATTAGGTTTAGCCATCATCGAACGAATTGTCGACCAAAGTGGCTTATCAATGTCGTATGTGATTAAAGATCCTATGCACATCATTACCATTCAGTTAAAGAATGTAAATAACGACTAACTTCAGAATTACTTCAGATTTAAATCAGTTTTGGGTTAAAATTCACTATTAGCTTGCACTGAAGTAATTAAAGAAATTGCCTCCATTTGAAATCATTGATACACCCCAATCATGAATATTTCTATCCTAAAGCTACTCTTTGTTACCCTTTTCCTGTTATACAGCAATGAAGTCTTATTTTCACAAAACTCTTCATCCGGCACCGTTGAAGGAACTGTGATCAACCCTCAAGGCGAGGGAGTCCCCAATGCAACCGTGGCAATAATACCTCTTGAATCAGATTCCGACGAAATCCTGAAAGGAGTAGCTACAGGTAATGACGGCAGCTTTGAAATCTCTTACGATCCCGGCACCTATCGTCTTAGAATAACCTATGTTTCTCTGCGTACATATACCACTGAAATTAAGGTTGAAGAAGGAAAGCGTCTTGACCTCGGGGAGATTGAGATGATGGATGAACAAGCAGAACTCGATGAAATTGTCGTTCGTGGAGAACGATCATATGTTGAGATGAATTTTGACAGTCGGCGATTTAATGTCGGGGAAGATGTAACTAACCTGGGCGGATCAGCCCTGGACGTACTGGACAATGTTCCATCAATCACCACAGACTTTGAAGGAAACGTGAGTCTTCGAGGAAATCAGGGCGTACAGATTTTGATTAACGGCCGTCCATCTAATCTTGTTCGAGGCGGTACAGACGGATTGAACAGTATTCCGGCGAGCTTAATTGAGTCTGTTGAAGTAATTACCAACCCATCCGCCCGCTATGAAGCACAGGGAACAGCCGGTATCATCGATATTATTCTTGTTGACAATGCTGAACTTGGATTTAATGGCAGCGTCAGGGCAACAACAGGTTACCCGCAGGATCACAGCATCAGTACTAATTTGAACTATCAAAAAAACAGTATTAACTGGTTTCTGAATTTAGATTTTGAATATGAAAACGAACCGGAAACAGGGTCAGCCTTTCAAAGTTTCAGTGCCGATACAACCTATTTGTTCAGCGAGGAAAATGATGTCGCGGAACAGGAACGGGAAGGCAACATCTTTTTCGGAGCCGATTTTTTTCTACCCAATAATCAAATATTAACAGCATCGTCCAGAATCAGTCTTGAGCGGGGCGATGAGGACGGTGACCTCCTTTATACTGATTATAATCCACCTGCAAATCAGATTTATCAGTCGATTGATAACAACTGGGATATCATTCGTCAACTGGATCGCGAAAATATTGAAGATGGCCGGGAACAGGATTTTGATATCAGATTACAGTATGAAAATAAATTTGACGACGATGATCACCGGTTGACTGCTGATTTTGACTATGAATTTGGGAGTGAAAATGAAGATTTTTTGCAGACGGGAGGAGCGGAAATCGGTGACGTCAATTTCAACGATCGCAGAACATTTTCTGACGAATCGTATCAGGAAATTCGATTTGATACTGATTATGAACGGCCGATTGGCGAAAACGGGCGGTTTGAAACAGGTATGAGAATTAATCTTGAGATTGAAGATAATGATTTTGTTTCCGAAGAATTTATAGATGGTGTATGGACAGAACCTGATAATGAGTTCACCATTAGCGACAACTTCACCTACTCCGAAAATGTAAATGCACTCTATGCAATCTATTCCGGTCAGGCGGGCGATTTTACATATCAGGCAGGGTTACGTGCTGAAAATACAAATATTGACTCTGAGCTGGATTTAGCGGGAACCAAAAGCAGTCAAAGCTACACGAATTTATTTCCAAGTTTTTTTCTCTCTTATACCATTAGTGATCAAAACTCCTTACAGCTGAGCTATAGCCGTCGGATTTCGCGGCCATGGTCGTTTTTCCTGCTGCCATTTACTCAAATCAGAGACTCCAGAAATCAGCAAGTCGGAAATCCGGATCTGGCCCCTGAAATTGGCAACTCATATGAAGCCGGATGGCTCCGCCGATGGGAAACAGGGTCTGTTCTCACAAGTTTCTACTACAGATATCGAACCGATGTCATCGAAGATGTTTATACCATCAGCGGCGACGGCATTACTACTGAATTTCCAATTAACCTTGCCACTGAAGATGCATGGGGAGTTGAATTCTCTGCCGATCAGGATCTGTTTGACGGCTTCCAACTATCGGGAAGCCTAAATCTGTTTCAGTCAGAATCGGAAGGGGAATTCGAAGGAGAAGTTTATGAAAGCAGCAGTGAATCTTTTATCAGCCGTCTGAGGCTCAGATATCGTTTCCTTGAGAACTGGAACCTTCAATCATACATGTTCTATCGCGGTCCGCGTGAGACCACACAGGGTCGAAGTGGTGGCACTGCTTTTTTTGGGGCAGGACTTTCAAATCAGCTGTTTGACGATAAAGCAAGATTATCTCTCAATGTTAGAGATATTTTCAACTCAAGAAACAGTGACCGGGAAGTGATCCGCGCTAACTCTTATACAAATAATACCTATAGCTGGTCGTCCAGATCATTCAGAGTAACCTTTCAGTATAATTTTAGCACCGGGCCAGGCAGGTAAAAATACACAAGGACTTTTAATAGTGGATGTAACTACTTGATATTCCGGTCTCGAGAATTTGGTATTAGAATCTTGAGGACTGGTTTAATTGGGTAACAGTTATTCTTCTTCGTTATCCAGTCGCCGAACGGCTTCATCCATCTCTCTGAATAGTTCCCACTTATACATTCCGGAATTGTGCCCATCATCCCATGTAATTTTTAATGCATGATTTCCAACCGATTCAGCTCTCACTATATCGTATCGTCTGGGCGGATCAATTTTGAACAGTTCCGGTTCATACTTTCCCATCTGTGAGTGTCCGCCCCGGCAAGTAACACACGGACAATTTTTACGCAGACCAAAAAGCGGAAGTTCTGTTTTATGTCCGTCGGCCCACACAATAGTAAACAACTGATCTGAATTACTTACATCTACCGAAACCGGTTTGTATCTTGCGTCCATGCTCTGATGAGTTCTGCTTTCTGAATTGAATTTTAGATACAAATATACGCACCATTTATGTGGATTTTAAGTGCCATTTTATTGATCACACTCTTTGGGTCTGCTTGGGCCGGAAGCAGACCGTATTTTCATATTGACCGGCTCACTCCTCCTATTGTTCTGAATTCCTTTTTAGGAATCCTTGCTTTTTTTACGGTTCTGATTATAGCTAACTCGTTTGGATTTTTTCCTCAATCCATCGCGGCTCCCTTCATGATGGGCATTTACACATTCATAGGAGGATTCTTTTTCGGTTACGCTTACAGGCTCTATAAGCAGCGAAGTAAATCAGGTTCCATTTTGTATCAAAATCGATCGTTTTGGATTGATCACGCTCCAAATCTGCTGGCTGCGGCGATTATTATATTTGGATTGTATCGCACTGCCCTTTTGATCGACCTTCCGGTAACCGGTATTCGCATCACATCCGGGCTCTCCCTCATCGGCTTTGGACTCTTCACCTGGACGCTCAAGCCTGTGCCCGAATTCAGAACAAACGGGGTTCTCATTCTCGACAGATGGATTCCATGGCATGAAGTTGTAACCTGGCACTGGCAAAGCGAATCTGTGTTAGCCATCGAGTTTTTTGCCGGAAATAAAAAGGATGAGAAACGGATCAAGCAATTCTCAACTGCAGTACCTGAGCCGGAAAGAAAAGAGATAGAAACGGTTTTGAAATCCAAGATGGATGAATATTCAGAGGAGCGCCGGGAAAAGATGTTCAACTCAGAAGAACAATAAAAAAGATTTTAAGCAACTATAGGGCTTCGATTTCATTGATTGTGTCCAATTCATTTCTGATTAATTGATCGGTGAAAGACGGAAAGAACTACGCCAAAAATATTAAATCCGGACTATACAATTTGAATACTACATAGTCCGGTTTAAAAAATTTAAGCCACGGGCTCTTCACTAATTATTTTTCATCATTTCACTTGCCATGATGAAAAGAGGTTGATTTTCAAATCTGTGATAAAACGGACGCAATCTTTCTGTGTTATAATGTTTCTCCACATCTACCAACTTTTTGCGGCTGGTCACAATTTCAATAGGAATATTGCTGTATCGACCATTGCTTAAGACCACGAGACGGCCTGAGACTCCTTCCAAAATCAGATCCAGGGCAAGATTTCCAAAAGCCATCGGAGCTATGGAATCGATCGAATCGGGATCGCCGCCACGCACCATGTAACCAAGTTTCTGGTTTACTGTACGAATCTCCTTGCCTTTATTATATTTTGGCGAACGTCGCTGCAGCTCCTCAGACACAAGATCACCGATTCCTCCAAGCTTCTTGTGACCAAAAGCGTCGGCACGGCTATCCTCAAACACCATTTCACCACCCTCAAACATTGCCCCTTCTGACACGAGCACCATGGAATATTTACTTGGGTTGGAATTACGATCTTCCACAAGGAGTTCGGTTAGGTGATCCATATCAAACTTATACTCGGGAATCACGCAACGATGTGCAGCACCTGCCATAGTTGGAAGCATGGCCGTAAAACCCGCATATCGGCCAAAAACTTCCATCACAAGAAAACGCTCATGTGAACCGGCCGGAGTGCGCAGATTATTTGCGAGGTGAATAGTTCGAGTTACACATGTACTGAATCCTATGCAGTAGTCAGTACCCGGCACATCGTTATCCATGGTTTTGGGAATAGCTACAACTTTCACCCCCTCTTCATGAAGTCGCACCCCATAGCTAAGCGTATCATCGCCTCCTATGGGTATGAGTGTATCAATACCCAGATAATCAAGATTTTTCAGCACCTCAGAAGTCAGGTCATTAATATCATCCGTAAATTTATCCTTAAGATGTTCAGGTACATTCTCCTTAGACACCTTGCTGGGATTGGTTCGTGAAGTGTGCAGAAATGTGCCTCCTGTACGTCCGGCACGGTTTACAATATCTCTGGTCAAATCAAGGAAGTTATTACTATTGTCCGCATCTTTGTCCCGAATGATGTCGATCATACCTCCCCAACCTCGACGAATTCCTATTACCTTATAACCTTCACGAAGTGCCCGTATAGTTACAGCACGAATTGCAGGGTTGAGTCCGGGCACATCACCTCCTCCCGTTAATATTCCAATCACTTTATTGCCACTATTGATATTTGCCATAACTGGAAATTTTTTTAATTAATACTTTCTTTTTAGTAATTAGTCGCCTATTACATAAGCTGTAAGATGCACTATATTTCAACACTCTTTAAGATATAATGCTGACTCATTTGCATATCAATAATAGCGATATCAATAATTTACAATTTTTTGTACTGTATTTATACCTATCAACTTCACTGCAAATTCAAAAATACAGTCCAACTATTGCTAAAGTAATCGCAGACAGGCTACTAATTTCCATTGTGATAACTTTTTATATTGAAGACTTAAATTTGTTGCCAAAAAATTGCTACTGAACAATAATTTAAACTGACCGATGATCCACCATAATGCATCGATTTTTAATGTAGGTTAAACCATTCTCTTCAGCTTTCTGTTTTGCAGAGTCGGTACTTACATCAAGCTGAGTCCAGATAATGGGTTTTTGCCCTCTTCTATCAGCCCATTCGATAATCTCTATGACGGTTTCATCCGTGTACTTTTTATTCCTGAAAATATTCATGATATCAACAGTAATGTTCTCCGGTATGTCATCAATGGATGGGTAGCATTTCAAACCGAAAATTTCTGTTTCATTTGGATTTACAGGTATGATTTGAAACCCCTGATCAATCAGGTATTTCGTGATATGATTACTGGTTCTATATGGGTTTGAAGAGCAGCCGATTACTGCGATTGTTTCAACGTCATCAAACAGTTCTTTTGGATTGTATTGTCCCAGTCCGAATAGTATGCTCAAATTCTTAATTCTGTGATAAAATGGTTATATTTAGAGCTCATAAACATATAATTGAAAATAAATACAAACATTTTGTCAAAAGTAAAAGACGGAGATACCGTAAAAGTACATTACACCGGCACATTGACTGACGGTACGGTATTTGACACTTCAGCAGAACGAGAACCATTAGAATTCACACTGGGTCAGGGCCAGCTGATTCCGGGCTTTGAAAAAGCCGTTGAAGGAATGAGTGTTGGTGATTCAGCAGAAGTAGACATTCCCAGTGATGAAGCATACGGAGAAGCAAGAGAAGATCTGGTAATTACAGTTCCTAAAGATCAGCTTCCGGATGATGTAGAACCACAAGTAGGAATGCAGCTTCAGGTCAATCAACAGGATGGACAACCCATTCCTGTCCGGATTACTGAAGTTGGTGATGAAAATCTCACGCTGGATGCAAACCATCCACTTGCAGGCCAAGACCTGAAATTTGAGATCGAACTGGTAGAAATCGCCGGTTAATTCCAATTTCTGAGTATTACAAACCCGATCCGATAATTTAAATATCTGGTCGGGTTTTTTTATTTGATAAGATATCCCATGTCTCCTTCTGTCTACCGAAGTTTAAGCTCAAGAGGAGAACCTTTTTTAGCCGACAAATTTTTATAACTCTTACAATTCCATGGCCGATTTTAACAAAAAAAGCACCGTAAGTATTACCTGTCCACTGGGTTTGGCACCGCTCCTCGAAAAAGAAGTGCGTGATCTTGGCTTCACTCCAATCGCCAAACGAAAAACCGGTATTGAAATTGAAGCGTCACTAAATGACTGTATTCAACTCAACTTCTGGCTCAGAACAGCTCACCGCGTGCACTACCTCATCGATGAAAAACCGGTTAAATCGCCCGATCAGCTGCGGAACTGGATCAAGAAAATGCATTGGGAAGATTGGATCTCTGAAGACGGTTACTTTTCGGTTACCTCCAGAATAGACCATCCGACTATTGATAACGACCAGTTTGCAAACCTGGTCGTAAAAGATGCTGTGGTAGACCGTATCCGGTTCAAAAAATCAGACCGCCCCGACAGCGGATCAAATTTGAATGATTCGGTTCTGTTTCTTTTCTGGAATCAGCAGTATGCCCGAATGTTTATCGATACATCCGGTGAATCTCTTTCGCGCCGGAACTACCGCTCCTCATCCGTTGCCGCTCCCATGCAGGAAACCCTGGCTTCCGCAATCGTTCAGTCAACCCGCTGGAAGCCCGGTGAGGAGCATTTCATCAACCCGATGACGGGTAGCGGAACCATAGCCATCGAAGCGGTCATGCTTGCCCTTAATCGTGCACCGGCTTCTCTCCGAAATAACTTCGGATTTATGCACATCATCGGATATGATGAAGAGTACTACCAAAACGTAAGAGATGAGGCGAAGAAAAGCGCTGTAAAAGATATTGAAGGAAAAATTATCGCTACTGACCGGGATCCACAGGCAATTATTGCAGCGAAGAAAAATGCCAAAACAGCCGGCGTTGATCACCTGATTGACTTTCAGACGTGCGAATATGATCAAACACCGGTTCCGGACGGAGATGGCGTTGTTGTATTCAACCCTCCCTATGGTATGCGTCTGGAGGACAACACCGATCTGAGGCCTCTTTACAAAGGCATCGGCGACTTCATGAAGCAGAGCTGCCCCGGCAAAACCGGGTATGTTTTTACGGCCAATATGGCATTGTCAAAAAAAGTTGGCTTGCGGGCTAAGTCTCGGACTACACTTTTCAATTCCACACTTGAGTGCAAACTTTTTGAATACGAGCTGTACAAAGGCAGTAAATAGCCTCAGGGATTCAGCCTGTTGACTATATTTTTCTGGCAATTGTGACTCCATCACGAACTTGGATCATCACCTGTTCAAAATCCGGATCTTGATGGAGCATCTCGTTCATCCGGTGAATCGCTATTGCCTTTTTTCCTGATGGGTTAATCACCTCACCATCCCATAGAACATTGTCAACAATGAGCAAGCCCCCACTGCTTAGAAAAGGTTTTACAAGTTTGAGGTATTTGGGATAGTTCACCTTATCCGCATCCAGAAAAACGAGATCAAAGACACCCTCAAGCTGCGGGATTATATCAAGTGCATTGCCCACCTTCTGGAAGATTTTAGATCTGTATGGCTCTCTTGCAAAAAATGGCTCTGAAATTCTTCTGTAGCGTTCATTCATTTCACAGGTGATAATTTGCCCCTCTGCCGGAAGTGCTTCACTCATCATGATTGCAGAGTATCCGGTAAAGGTCCCCACTTCGAGAATTCGTTTAGCTCCAGATATTTTCACCAACAAATTCAGCAGCCTGCCCACCTGTCTTCCCGTCAGCATGTCGATATACTCAAGGTCATCATCGGACGCCTTCACCAACTCTTTTATGATTGGAGGTTCCTCAGTCGTGAACGATTCAGTGTATTCTGCAATTTGTTTGTTCGTGATCTCCATGTACCTTAAACTCTTTCTTTAATCAGATATTAAATTGTGTGTTTGGAAATGTGAGAAAATCTCCCCTTGAGGGGAGTGGCTCGACGGTTTTTGTCGGGTCGAGGGGTGTTACATCCCCCTGCTCAACCGAACCCTTTCAGGATCGGTTTCACTTTCCCCCTTCAAAGGGGGAATCCAGATAACTCAACCTGACATCAAAATCAATCGTCTTCTATAAACGTGAACAGATCTTCCACAGACTTCATACCTGCAAAAGAATCGAAGTGGTTTATTGCCATCTTTGATCTCTATGTTCGTAATCTGTTTTGGCGCCGCTTCGAAAATATCGCGATCGATCAAGAGTACCAACCCGGCCCGCATAGTAAAACGATCTATTTTTTAAATCATACCTCCTGGTGGGACGGCCTGATTCCGCTTCTCCTCAATCAAAAAATCTTCAAACAGAACGCACGTGCGCTGATGGAAGATAAGCAGATGCACGATCATAAATTCTTCAGTAAAATTGGAGCTTTTTCTGTAAATCTTGAGGAACCAAGAGCTTCAATCAAATCCCTTCGGTACGCTGTGGATTCAATGAAACGTCCCAACTCAAGCCTGTTCATCTATCCGGAGGGCAAAATTGTGCCTTTCACTACTGAAAAACCTCGATTCCGAAAAGGACTTTCTTGGATCGCAAAACGGGTAATTGATGTGGATGTGGTTCCCATTGGCATCTACATCCATACGGCACGCCATGATAAACCGGAACTTTTTTTAAAAACAGGCTCACCGCTAGCATTTTCACGAGATGAAAGTTCCGATCAGATTAAAACCCGGTTTGAGTTGGCAATGCAGGAATTGCTGACAGACCTCCAAAATAAGGCTCACGCAGATCCGGATCGCTTCTGCAGTCTGTAGAAAAACGTGAAGATTCAGTTACTAATCCGTGTAATAAACTCTTAACTTTTGCGGTTCCAGTTTAAAATTATGTGAATTTGGTGCTTTTTAGTGATTGTACCACAACCGTTTTCAAAAAATCATTGAATCTTTATGAGTGAAATTCAACCCAGTGTCAGTTACAGTTTTACCATGAGGGTTGCCATTGAAAACAAGCCCGGAATGCTTGCCAATGGCTTGAATGAAATTGCTGATCACCGAGGGGATCCCGGCGGAGTTGACGTTGTTGCAATTGAAGGTAAATTCAAGATCCGTGACATTACCGATAGCGCCAGGGATGCAAAATACTCACGAGAAATTGTAGAAACCGCAAAACAGATTGACGGGATTGGTGTCAAGTATGTATCTGACCGCGTATTTTTGCTCCATATTGGAGGGAAAATCAGCATCAAAAATAAAGTCCCCGTCGAAGCTGTTGAGCAGATGGCAAAAGATACCACTGTTTTTGCCATGGCGAGCCCGAATCCGGAAATCAGGCCGGAGAAAATTCAGGGACAAGCCAGAATCATCGCCACCGGACGAAGTGATTATCCAATCAGATAAATAATGTACTCACCTTTCCGGGAATATTCCGAGAAGCACTCGATGCCAAAGCTTCGGATAATAACGAAGAGATGAAGCTGGCAGCAGCCTCTGCCCCTACGAACTGCACCGGAGAGGATGAAGTTGGCGAGGAGTATATCATTCCGAGTGTTTTCAATAAAAAAGTGGTCTGGGAAGTGGCTAAAGCCGTAAAAGAGGCAGCATTTGAGAGTGGTGCCGCCGAGAGAAGTAAGGAAATTTAATCAACAAAAAAAGCGCAGACCCACTGGCCCTGCGCTTTTTAAGGGGTCGTCTATGAAATTGTTATAAACTTTCCTCGATCTCTTCCATCCACTCGTTCATCTGAGAAGAGATAGAATCATAGGAGTTTTGAGCTTCCTGTTTAATTTCATCCCACGATTCTTCGGATGAATTTTCCACTTCATCAATGAGTTTCTCAAGCTCGGAGCGATCATCCTTGAGTTCTTCAAGGGCTTCTTCAGATCCTTCATCAACATCTTCTCCGGCATCAGAAATACGGCTTTCCAAATCTTCAATCTGGCTGTCAAGATCGTCTCTTAACCCTTCCAGATTTTCAACCATCTCCTGTCGTTCCTGTTCGAAATTACTTGATTGGTCTTCATCTTCTGAAACTTCCCCACACTGAGTAAACAGTGTTACCGCGAATATAGAAGCAACAATTATTGTGCTAAGTCTAAACATTTTATGTTCTCTTTTTATTTTTGATTGGCAATGCTACTATTCTAATTGGAATATCTGAGAAATGTTCCACAAACTACATCGTAGCGTGTTTTAAGCTGATTTGAACATTATAAGTATTAGGAGAATATTTCGGCATCAAACTTGGCGATGTTATCACAGAAAGGAACCAAAGAGAGGCCAAAAGGTGATTGAAACAAATTGTATCAGTTGTGATATACCTCAAAAACATCCTATGTATTAATCAAAAATTAAAGATGCTGAGATTTTATTCCATGATTTTACTGGCAATGCTTACTTCAGCTTGCAATTCAGATATCCAATCTGACCCAGATCAAATTATTAATACAGACTGGGTCTTAACGGAGATTAACGGAAATTCACCTGAATTTGAAAACGATCTCAGTAACCAGCCTTTTATAAGGTTCGATACGGAAGAGAGACGGGTTCACGGCTCAACAAGCTGCAACCGGTTTAATGGCGATTATATGTTGGACGAAGAATCAAACGAGTTGAGTTTCAGTAAAATGGCATCCACAAAAATGGCATGCCCGGACATGTCGGTGGAGGGTGAATTTATATCGATGCTAAAAGAAGTGGACCATTTTGAAAGGAATTCAGGCAGTCTCACTTTTTTCAATAGTTCAGATGAGTCGATTGCTTTGTTTGAAATAGATGAAGAGTAAAACCTGAGATTCTTGTAGCAAGCATCAAAATTGTACCACGAGTTATTAACTTATCGTGAGTTCGAGATTAGAATCAAGAATATAACCCCTCCTGTGTAAGGAGGGGTCGGAGGAGGTAGCCTTGATGAATACAGGTTTCAAACCTAATCTGAATTTGGTTTTAACCACCCCTAAATCACTTGCGTGGGAATCGCTATCGCTCGGAACCCCTACTTGAAAAAGGAGGAGACTTTTTCAATGGCTTTACATTCATTTTATGTTGAACTCAGGTTAACTTAGAAACTATTCGCACGTACAACACGGTGAATCGCATCCTTTCTCTAGTCTCACCATTCCACCCGGCAGACCGCACAAAGCGGTCAGACGGGTGCCACACTTAATCTCATTTTTTACTCTCCACACAAGCCATAGCACACTTCTCTCCATCCATCGCAGCGGATATAATTCCCCCGGCATAACCCGCACCTTCGCCACAGGGATAGAGCCCCTTCACCCGGACATGTTGAAATGTTTTCCAGTCACGCGGAATCCGAACCGGGGATGATGTCCGTGACTCCGGAGCGTGAACAACGGCTTCGTTTGTGAGATACCCCTTCATCGACTCATCAAACTTTTTAAATCCCCGCACCAAAGCTCGGTGGATAAAATCTGGCAGTACTTCGCTCAGCTTCACGGATGTAATTCCCGGTGCATAGGATGTATTTGGCAAATCGGCTGAAAGTTTTCCATCCACAAAATCGACCAGCCGTTGCGCCGGTGCGGTTTGAGTTCTACCTCCCATCTCCCAGGCCCTCTGCTCGATCGATTTCTGAAACTCCATCGCCGCGAGCGGACCGTGTTCAGCAAACGGTTCAAAATCCTCTTCCCGAAGCTCCACCACAATTCCCGAATTAGCAGTAGCCCGCGCCCTCCTGGATGAAGACCATCCATTGGTCACAATCTCACCCGGCTTGGTGGCACAAGGTGCAATCACACCGCCCGGACACATACAGAACGAATACACACCACGGTCGTCCACCTGCTTGGCAATGCTGTAGGGCGACGGCGGCAGATACTCACTACGCACATCACAATTGTACTGAATGGAGTCGATCAGTGACTGCTGATGCTCTACCCTCACTCCGATGGCAAGCGGCTTGAGCTCAATCTCAACACCTTTTCGATGCAGCAGCTCAAAGATATCCCGGGCTGAGTGGCCGGTTGCCAGAATAACCTGATCAGCTTTAAATGTATCTCCGGCCAGTGTCTTTGCCCCTTTAATCTGATCGCCCTCGATGATAAAATCCGTGACTCGTGTATTAAAATGGATCTCTCCCCCATGCTCAAGAATACATTCACGTATCCTGGCGATGATCGGTGGCAGCTTATTCGTTCCGATGTGCGGATGAGCCTCAACCATAATATCCCTTACCGCACCAAATCCTACCAGCAGACGAAGAATACGGTCTACATCTCCCCTTTTTTTCGATCGGGTGTAAAGTTTTCCGTCCGAATAGGTTCCTGCTCCACCCTCTCCAAAACAGTAGTTGGAGTCCTCGTTTACAATATGCTTTACATTAATTCCTTTAAGATCCTGGATACGTTCTTTCACATCCTTCCCACGCTCCAGAATGACCGGTTTCTTGCCCAATTCAATCAGCTTAAGGGCAGCGAAGAGTCCGGCCGGGCCCATCCCCACAATGATGACCTCCTCATTATTTCCGACGTGTGGGTAATCAGGCAGGGAAATCGGCTCTTCCCTGTACTCCTCACCCACATACACATTCACCTTCAGATTGATAATCACATCTTTCTGCCGGGCATCGATCGATCGTTTCAGGATTTCAATATGGTTGATCTCGTCTATGGGAATATTCTTCTGCTGTGAGAGATATCTCTGCAAAAGTTCAGCCTTTGCGGCTGTCTCCGGATCAACTCGTAACTGGTACTCTTTAATCATTCAGAAAATGGTTTATGCGGTTCGGGGTATGAAAATATGAATAAATACACACGATCCCGACGGTTGAATTCAGATCCTCGACTGTCGAGTAGAGTTACCTCAAATCCTGATTTATCTGATAAGTACTCGACTGTCGAGTTTGAACGACACAAAGAGTTTCGTTTTGTACTGATTGAGCAATACAACAAGTACTCGTCAGGCGACTATGTATTATGATTCCACATCCCGGTCTTCCCTATTAGTCGCCAGACGAACTCACCATTTTTTCAAACCCAGCCCTTTTCCATCTCCAATTCGAAAAGCACTCCTCATGGAGGGTAACTTCAATACATATTTAGACATCAATATTTAAATTCTGAATACTATATGAGTTTATAAGTCACCCCCTCTTTAACGCGATAGAGAGGAGCCGGGGGTGAGTTCGATGGCCATCCCCCTCGACTCTCTAGTGAAACAAAGACCTGTCAGCGCCCGAAGGTCCTGACAGCGTCTTCAATCTTCACCACGAAACTCGTCAGACGACTGATAATTTTGAGCTCATATCCCAACCTTTTGCAAAGTCGTCAGACGAGGATCCACTTTCCATCCGTCTGACCGCGGGTAGCGGTCTGGCGGAGGTTAGCGTATATAAATCATCTGCTTCATCTGACGATATAACCCTGCCCGGATTTCGTAGAAATAGACGCCACTTGCCAACCCGGAAGGTGACCAATTCACTTCATGTTCACCTGCTTCCGACAAATCATCAAATATTCGTTCAATCCGCTCGCCATTTACATTATAAACATCAACAGTCACTCTCTGCTTCTCTTCCAACGTAAAGGAAATCGTCGTTACTTCTGAAAAAGGATTCGGATAATTCTGATTCAGTTCAAACGGAAAATCAACCACTTCTTCAGGAGGTTCAGACTCCCCGGTGTGAACTTCTGACCGAATATCCGGCAGCAGCTGGTAGAGATTCTCTCCCGGACATGCCGTAGATGAAACATCTCTATGTCCGGATACTACCGGCAGGAAATTACCCGCTAGCACACCCTCACTTTCAGCATCAATCCCTTTTTGTGTAAAACGCCAGCCAATTGTTTTGACCAATGCATCGAGTGCCAAAGCTTGTGGTTGACCCGGAGCCGGCTGTGCACCCGGTTCAAACTGTCCCAGCAGCGCAATGCCTACACTTTGGCTGTTAGCGCCACCTGCATGGGCTCCCTGAACATCCGTCTGTTCTAAATTCGGATTATACCTCCCCTGGTAGATCTCCCCCTCATGATCAATCAAAAAATTGTACCCGATATCGAGCCACCCGTTGTCATTCACATGCCAGTCCCATATCTGCCTTACAACCTGTGCTGGATTTTCGGGCTCATTTGCTGTTACGGTATGGTGAACCAAAGAGTGGGTAATATCAATCGGAGTAGGTGTATAATCCGGTTCCAGTTCAGATGGCGGCAAATCACCCCACCAGCCCGAGCGGTCTACAATTTCAGGCATGTCATACGATTTAGTAGCAATTTTAGCGCTCTCGACATTCTCCGAATCGTCCCCTTCCCGGAGCCGTGCATCTGCACCTGAGACTTTAATCTCTCTTAATTCAATTCCCTCAGGAAACTCAATCTCAACCTCAAAATGGTCGTGTGCGCTCCCGGAATCAGTAACATAGAGCATCGCCCAAGTCAACCCACTTGGAGACTCCTCAGCAGAAATATACCCGTACGATTCAGACCACTCTCCTTGTTCCTCCCCGTCAACTGCACTTCGAATCAACAAGGAAAATTCATTCGGATTAATTGACTGATCATCTGACCTCCATCCGACTGCCAGTCCGGTAAACGGCTGATCTGTTTCGCCCTTAAGCAACAGAACATTTCGTCCCGCTGATTTAGCCTGTACATTTTCGCGCAGAGATTCCTCTTCCCATACCCACTCTGTTCGTGGAAGATTTTCGGTCTCATTGAGAATAGTAGTCACATCGGAATTTATCAGCCTTTGGACATCCTGGGCTGAAGTTACAGAAGATGTGATCGCTAAAACCGCAATTGTTAAAAGATACTTTTTCACCTCACAAGACATCATGACTGAATGAGAACTGAGATAAATTTTTACGAATCAAGGAAGAAAATTTTTCTACATTCATAACCGTAAATTGTTTCGAAACAAAACCTAAACAAACGCATGGGATATATGAAGAAAACACTACAACTTTTTGCATTTTTGTTTTTGATAACCTCATCGCTGGCTGTTGCGCAAAGTCAGGAAGAGGTCGTAGACCAGATTGTTACTGAAGCCACCGAGAATTCTCAACTCGAAGAACTTGCCCATCATCTTTTGGATGTGATTGGACCACGTCTAGTGGGTACTCCTCAGCAGCAAGAAGCACACGACTGGGCGGTAGAACTTTTTGAGGGATGGGGTATTGAAGCCCGAAATGAAGAATTTGGAACCTGGCGAGGCTGGGAGCGCGGTGTAACACATGTTGATCTGATCGAACCACGGGTTGTTACCCTGGAAGCGATGCAGCTTGCATGGAGCCCTTCAACTCCAGAAGGCGGAATTGAAGCTGAAGTAGTTTCTCTCCCATGGGTTGACAGTGCCGAAGAATTTGAAGAGTGGCTATCTACCATTGACGGTAAGTTTGTTTTGGTATCCATGCCGCAAAAGACAGGACGCCCAGACTATAATTGGGAAGAGTGGGCTACGGATGAATCATTTGAAAAAATGAAAAGTGATCGTGAAGAGCAGACCCGTGCATGGAGAGAGAATATCGACAGAACCGGATATAACCAGCGCAATCTGCCGGAAGCCCTTGAAGAAGCCGGTGCAGCCGGATTGCTGATGTCGAACTGGAGCCGTGGGTTTGGAACCAATAAAATTTTCGGTGCCGGTACGGATAACATTCCCCATATCGATGTTCTGCTTGAAGATTATGGTATGCTATGGAGACTGGCTGAAAACGGCTCAAACCCGGTTGTTCGTGTCAATGCACAGTCAGAAGATCGTGGTGAAGTTCCAACATTCAATACCATTGCTGAGATTCCCGGAACCGAAAAGCCTGACGAATACATCATCCTTTCAGCTCATTATGATTCCTGGGATGGCGGAACCGGAGCAACGGACAACGGAACAGGATCTGTTACCATGATGGAAGTTGCCAGAATCCTGAATAAAATCTACCCAAATCCAAAGCGTACCATTCTGATTGGTCTTTGGGGAAGTGAAGAACAGGGCTTGAACGGGTCACGTGCATTTGTTGAAGACAACCCTGAAATTGTTGACGGTATACAGGCTGTTTTTAACCAGGACAACGGTACCGGCCGTGTTGCAAATATCAACGGCCAGGGATTCCTTCACTCATACGACTATATGACCCGATGGTTGTCAGCCGTACCTCGTGATGTAACACAGCACATCGAAACCAGTTTTCCCGGAATGCCAAGCGGTGGCGGAAGTGATCACTCCTCTTTTGTCTCAGCCGGTGCACCTGCCTTTATGCTGAGTTCCCTCAGCTGGGATTACTGGGCCTACACCTGGCACACAAACCGCGACACATACGATAAGATTGTCTTTGATGATGTGAGAAATAACGTCATCTTGATCGCGACTCTGACCTATATGGCCAGTGAAGATCCTGAGACATCTTCACGGGAAAAGCGTGTTCTTCCGATCAATCCAAGAACCGGTGAGCAGATGACCTGGCCGGAAGTTCGCACCCCGAATCGTCAGGGTGGAATGGATTAAACAGGTTATACTTTCGTGGCACGTCTCTTAGCCGTGCCACGAATTTTTAAAAGCATTTCTTAAACACTCGATCATACAAAATGGTCGGGTGTTTTTTTATGTCGCACCTACTGCACGCAATAATGAAGATGGTAATTGTTTCTTTTCTACCCATGTTTTGTCTCTGGCGGGATATTTTTCGACGGACGCTCTCAGGCGCTGACGGCTGTCGGCACGCTGACAGGTCCTTTCTCAAAAAATCTCTGCGGTCTTGGTGCCATCTCGGTGAACCTTATCTATCCAAGAACTCCCGGATATTAGCATAAACACCCTCAATCAACTCTGTCCGGGCTTCCACGCTCGACCAGGTGATATGTGGCGTCAGAAGCAATCTCTCACTATTCTCAACCTGAAGAAGCGAATTATCCTTCTCCATCGGTTCATTCTCAAACACATCCAGTGCTGCACCGGCAATTCGCTTCTCATCTATGGCTTGAGCCAAATCTGCTTCATTCACGATTCTTCCCCTCCCAGTATTGATCAGAATGGCCGACTCCTTCATCTTTTTGATCTGATCGTACCCAATCAGATTTTCCGTATTCTCATTTAGTGGCGCGTGAATGGACACCACATCCGACGTTTTAAGCAATTCATCCAGCGAAAGAAGCTCGAACGGCTGATCTGTATTCCTGCCCGATGTTGAATGGTAAACAACCTCTGCACCGAATGCCTGAGCAATCTCAGCCACTTTCTGTCCGATGGTACCCAAACCGATAATTCCAAATCTCTTTCCTTTCAGTTCATGAAATACGATATCCGTATTCGTAAAAATTTCGCTTTCAGCATAATCACCGTTTTTGATAAATACATCGAAGTAGTCGAGATCCTGCATCAGCCGAAAGAGCATCGCAAACGTAGATTGTGCCACACTGTGAGTCGCATAACCGGTAACATTCTTGACCGGAATTCCATGTTTTTCTGCAGCTTCCAGATCCACATTATTCATACCCGTTGCAGCAATGACTATCATTTTCAATTGCCCGGCATATTTTGAAATCAAATCCTCATTCAGAACAACCTTGTTTGTAATGATTATATCCGCATTTTTGATCCGCTCTTCGGTTTCATTCGGTTTTGTAACCGGGTAGAGTGTCATACTGCCTAATTCATTCAATTTGTCAAGATTTGGTGGTGTTCCAACGGTTTTAGCATCTAAAAAGACTATGTTCATAATTGGCAGTTTTTATGATTTAAATATTCTTTTCTCAAAAAAAAAGCGAGTTGCCTCGCTTTTGAATACGAATGAAAAAAACATGAGGTTATTCTGCGACCCATACCTCACTTACAACAACTTCAGTAGCAGTAAATTGACGAATACCTTTACGGAAATTATCAAATTCATTTTGCCCGGCCTTTAGTTCTGATCCCGATATATCGTAGTAGAACGTATCACCATCCGTTGTAATTTCGAAGTAGACATCATAATCAGAAATATCGGAAGTCGAGTTAACATTTGTCACCCGATATTCTACATCAACATACGTAGTATCGTCGACAACAATATTTGTCCAGGATGTTACTTCTGCTTCCAGATCCTCATCTGTAACCTCAGGAGTATCATCTTCGGGAACCATCACAATTTGAGCACTGGCTACCCTGTCTTCCTGAACGTTGACACTGACCGACACATTACTATAGCCGCTTTTCCTTGCTTGAATTGTGTAATTCCCTACGGGAAGGTTATTCAGGTTGAAAGAGCCATCGTTTTTAGTTGTAATAGAGTTAGAGGGCGGATTTGTTGATAAACTCACTCTTGGTATCGGTTCATCTGTCTCACTGTCTATAACAATTCCTTCTATATCTCCAAAAAGTTCAACGTCAACGGTTTCTTTAGAGCAGGATGAAATTATAAACGCACATGAAATGAGTAATAAAGAAATTAAACTGCGAAAATTCATAAGATGATATTCAATGTGAAATTAGTTGTACCCTCTTTGGGTTGTTACCACTGCTCCGGCTCCATTACCGTATTGCTCTATAGAAACCGGGAGTCCGTCACCTGATATCTCAAGCATTAAATGATTACCACTTTGCAGAACCTGATCCTGAAGTCCGTTACCCTGCCGAAAATTAAAGTATCTGTTAAAACTGCCTTCCTGTGTTAATCCAAGGCTATTGTCATCTCCATCAAACAGAACAACGGCAGTATTGTTATCACCATCCTGACTCATAAACGTCTCATTTCTGTTGCCAAAGATAGTCAATGAAATCAGGTTTTGTAACCCGGACTGATTTAGATCGGTGATATTATCAGATCCAGAAATGCCAACAGATATTATGTTATTCAGATCAGAAGTTTCTTCGTGAAGATTTGCACCACTCATACCAAGCGTACTTACAAACTGTCGGCTGAATTGCTGAACAGCACTATTATGATCAATAGACACTTGCTCGGGATAGATTTCCGACTCACGTTCCTGAGCCTGAGCCCCTAAACTTATCGAAACAAGCACTATTAAAGTAATTATCGTTTTCATACTCAAATAGTAATGAGTTATTAAGAAAGATGAAATTAAAGATACCCACCATCAGGGTTAACTAATGACAGGTACCTTTGTAACTTACCCAGGTATATACATTGGGTCTTCTGAAGCAAATTAAAAAGAAAGAGGGCACTTAACATTAAATGGTGCCCTCTTTGGGTCAATGAATTATTGAACAGCACCAGACTGAGTGATGGATGCCTGGTTCATGTCACCATTCTGATCAATCGCAGCTGTGTTGAACTGACTTCCGGATTGTGATATAAATCCATAGTTGTCATTTCCAACTTGAGAGAAAGTAGCAGAATTGTCTTTAGCACTATTGAATAGCTCCAAATAAGCCTCATTACCATCTCCAACTTGTGACATATCAGCAAAGTTCTGGCTAAAGTTGCTTCCAACTATAGAAGCAATGTTGGAATCACCATCCTGATACTGAGTCATAGTGTTTTTATTGTTTGCTCCAAGAACTTCAGCACTGTTATCATCGCCAATCTGCTCTTGCACGTAAGTTCCACCTCTTACACTTGAGGTATTGTATCCTTCAAAAGTAGCAACATTACGATCTCCATCCTGGTATTGAGTAATATCATTATTCTGACGAGCTTGACTAATATATGCTTCGTTATCATCGCCCAACTGGGTTTGATAAGCATCAATATTATCACGCAATTCAGACATTACGGAGATATTGCCATTTCCTTCTTGGAATACATCCAGAAATGAGTTGCTACCTGCAAGAACTTCAACATCAGAGCTGTTATCTGCTCCAATTTGTTCAATTTCAGCTTCATGGTTATCACCAATTTGTTCAATGGAAGCATCATTACTTTGTGCAAACGCCATTCCTGCACTGAATAGAAAGGCTACGGTTAGTATACTTAGCTTTTTCATGGTTGGTCACCTTTGTTTGATTGTTGGTTAGTTTTGGTTTTTGTTTGGTTAGTTTTGGTTTATGTTAACAGTATTCCCTGTCCCAATTTGTTCGATAAATGCGGAGTGTCCGCTGCCGTCCTGGTTCACGAAGGCCCGGTTATTAAGGCCGACCTGAAATACATCGGCTTGATTACCGATACCGTTTTGAGTTATATCGGCTCGATTTTCTCCAATCTGATTCAGCTGAACGGAATTTCCCTCTCCGGTCTGATTGATCAGTGCAAAGGCTCCGCTTCCGATGCTCATCTCTGAGCCAAAGGGCGGCTGATTAGGATTACCATTTCCAAGAGGATTAAAAGAAAATCCGCCAGCTGAACCTGCCTGCTGTACAACAGCACTGTTGGACATACCCTGCTGCGTGATCTCAGCATGATGAGATCCGAATTGATCCACCTGCAAAATATTACCGTCTCCGGCCTGGCTGATCAACGCGTACGAGCTCTGGTTGATTCCGCCTTCAATTGACTGAAATGGAACTCCGCTGGAGCCCAATTCATCATAGACTGGCAAACCGTTATCACTCCAGTCGCTTGAGGCTGCCTGGTTCACCGTGGCACGGTTCGAACTCCCGGTCTGATCAATGAACACTTCATGTGAGCCACTCTGGGTTACCGCAGCCATCTGCTGCAGTCCCGACTGCATCAACGTCGCATCATTGTCGTTCCCGATCTGATCGATAAACGCCTCATTCTGCTGGGCAAACGCCGAACCGGCAAATAGCAGAAAAAGTAGTATGGTGGTTACTGATCTCATCTAATATATCTCATTGATTTTATTTGTTTAATAAAACAGAAAAAATATAAACCGGCTCCTGTAAGAGCCAGTCTATAAAATGGATATATTAGTTGCTTTGGGTAATACTAGCAGTGTTGCTGTTACCAACTTGACTGACATCTGACATACTGTTATTACCAGTAGTAAGAATGCTGGCAGTATTCAAATTACCTTCCTGAAATATTGTGGCTGTATTACCACCTGAACCAAGAACACTAGCTCCATCATCAATGGAGGCTGTGTTATCGTCACCCAACTGAGTAATTAGTGCGTTAAGTGGACCACCGTAATTATCAACTGTTCCGTTATTCCCATTACCAGTTTGGGTAATTTCAGCTGAAGAAGCACTTGTTAGGTTTTGGTAGATACTTGCATAATTTTCATTTCCAGTTTGAAAAATATCAGCAGCATCAGCGCGACCGTCACCTAATGATTCCACGTACGCTTCATTATCATTACCAAGTTGCTCTACAGTAGAATATTTAACATTTGCTTGCTCTTGTGCAATAGAAGCAATATTTCTACCTCCTTCTTGGTCAATAGAAGCTGTTGTTCTTTCAAAACCACCCGTTACACCTTCTTGTGTAATATTAGCGTCATTGTTGTCACCAACTTGTTCAATTGATGCAATTCCACCTGCTCCATCTTGGTCAATGGAAGAAATATTTGAATCACCTACTTGCTCAATCGTAGCTTCATGATCATCTCCTTCCTGATCTACTGTCGCATCATTACTCTGCGCAAACGCCATTCCTGCACTAAACAGAAAGGCTACGGTTAGTATACTTAGCTTTTTCATGGTTTTACCCTGTTTCGTTTGATTATGTGTTTTCATATATCAGTCGGTTTGACCTCAATATGCACTCACTTTTTAGTTGTGAGATTGTTAACAGGAGAGTGAAAAAGCGCCGTTAGACTGCAAACGCAGATTTATGTATCTTGCGATTTGCAGAGCAGCGTTGTGGATAAATGGTTGGTCGCCTCCTTACGATTTTGTAAGGTCCCGCAGCGTTGCTTTGCGCTTTTATATCTCCTATGCTCTTTACATTTTCATGAACCGTATATAGTTAAAAATTAGGGTTGTATGTAAATCCAAGATGAACCCCCCAATGCTGGTCGTTATACTTTCCTAATTCAACGCCATCCAGCCCATCCTCAAACAGGTAGCGATAACTGGCTCCGGTACGTAGACCGATTACATCATTGATCTTGTAATCAAAACCTCCTTCAACCACTCCATATGGCTTAAATTTTTTAATATTGCCTAGAAAGAAGGACCCACCACCCGCGGCTACATACGGCGAGAGAGTCAGTTCCGGGGTGAGGTAGTAATTCCCGAGAATCTCAGCATTCGATATTCGGTCTGAATAGGCTTCACCCGCACTGATGGTGGTATACTGCCCGCCTGCCTTCAGTGAAAAGCCATTAACCCAGCCTTTTTCAAGACTCATACTCACCCCAGGGTTTACATCAGGATTACTATAATTGCCGATTACACTTCCCATAGAACCATAAGCCGTCAGTGTCCAGCCTTCGCGTAAATTTTGCTGTTCAAGCAGCCCGAAGTAGTTTCTGGCCAGCTGCTCCTGTTTAAATTTTTCTGCGTCAAATGCCAGCCTGTACTCTTCAACTTCATCCGGATTTTTCGGGCTCCAGACCCCGTCATCAATTCCTTCCAGTATCAGTTCTTTCAATGCTTCATCAATTGCTTCCGTCACGGCCATCACGGGCGGTTCGTTGTACGTGTAACCCAGTTCAGATTCTAAAATCCTGTTGGCATCAATAAACCGAAATACGCCGCTATCAAGCTGTTGAGATATGATGGATTTGGTCGTATGAACGGTTTTTAAAACGCGACCGCTCTGGGTTGAAACCGCCCTCAGGTATATTGTTACCTGATCTTTTCTATACTGTGATGATGCTCCCGTGCCCAGATATCTTGCACCTGCGCCGCCAGTCAACACATTCGTATCGTATCCAACAATTCCACCTTCAAGCATAACACCGGCAAATAGTAATGGTGGAAGAGGTGTCGGACCATCTGGTCCTGCATTCTGTTGACGAATATTTTGAATAATCTGACGCTCATTCAATAGGTTGGAGATGCTTTCACGTTCAATCGGCACAAACCAACCTGATTCTTCCATAGCTTTCATCAGGATAGAAGTAGCTCCCTGAGTTACGGCAGTAGACCAGCTTGCAACCCTGTCTGACGGTTTATACTGCCCTGTCTGATCCCGAAAGCGATATACAGCTGCCACTACCTTTTCTTCAGGTTCTGGTAGTGATTTTAATTTCTCAGATGATTCACTTATCAAACCTGCTGTAGCACGTTCGGTATGAAGCGGCTTCATAACTCCGGTACAACTGGAAAAAATTATAGTACAAAAAAGTAAACTTATATATGTAGCTAGACTGTTATTCATTAGAGACTTGGTACTGAAATACTGGTTTCATCGCCTGTTAAAATATTTCGGATAACAATTTGAACGTCATCCAATCCGGGTACTACATCGATAGAAAATTCACCGAACTCAAAACTTCTCTCCTCAATTTCACCTTCGCCGAACTGACGATTCACTATATCCCTGGTCAGTTGTGACAACACTTGTCTTTGTAAAGAACTCTGAAAATCGCTTAGTGGGTCTCGTTGAAACCTTGAAGCAGAACTGGCAGCTTCATCAAACCTGTTTTGCGAATTTGCACTATTCATAAGCCACGAATAGTTACCCGGATTTCCACCAAACGCCGGGTTTTTAGGCTCATAAACCAGCTGCTGCGCATCTGCATTCAAGACAGTGATGAATGAAATTGCTAATGATATTAAGATAATTGTAGCTATGTATTTCATAATCATATATTAATAGATGGTAACTTCACTTTTGTTATCCCGTAAATGTACATAAGTTGCTTTAACTGCACTTTTACCTGCTTCCTCAACAAAATCATATTTTGGTTGCAATCTAATTTTAAAAGTTTCATCATCATTAACTCTTACGATGATGATAGAACCAAGACTTGGAGCAGGTTGCTCTATTATTCGAATCGAATAATTACTTGCCTGCGGTGGTGATTGCCAATGCCTATAGAAAATGTCATAAAAATCCCGACCAAATTTTGATCGAGTTTCATCATGCACCATTCCATCTAACTCCCTGAATATCTCTTGTTCCGCGTCTACTTTTTCTTCTTCCGACTTTTTCTCTTGTTCCATTAGTGCATTAAATGCTCCTCTAAATTCTGCCAGCTCTTCTTTACTTAATTCATCTTCAACTTTGACGTTTTTATCTTGATTTTCAGCAACTGTATCAGACTCAATTAAATTGAATAGTGACTCCAACTGATATCGCTGTAGGTGAATCTCATTAACATTTGATATAGGTACTTCAGCAATATTACAAAATGGATTTTCCAGCACTTCTGACAGTGTCAACTCTGAATCCTTGAAACCAGCTACATTTTGTGGAATCCTAATCTCTTGTCCGGGATAGATTAAATGAGGATTGTTCACAAGGTCAGCATTTGCTATGTAGATCGACTCCCAAAATTGAGTATTTCCAAAACTATCTGCAATTCGATAAAGGTTGTCACCCGACTGAACGGTATACATTACATCTGAATCACTACATGGATTTTTACCCGGAAGTACGTTATCCAATATTGGATAGAATGGTAATAATAATATGGCAATAAGTACCCCTGGCATATCTTCTAGCCTACTCTTTTTATTGATATTTTATGATACAGTGAGAATCTTTAGCTCACTCATTTTATCCTACCCACGTCAGCTAAGTCTTTTTACTTAACTAATTGACCAAAAGCATTCTTTATTTCTATGTAAAGAAAACTAACAGTGCACTAATTTAAAAGGAGAAAAATCTAACAAAAAAAGACGTTGAATTTTTAAATCGGATGCTATCTTACTGATTGATAGTACTTTAAAGGATGAGAGAATCACAACATTTCAAAAAATCAATCAGAGTTAAAATTTTTTAACTAGGCACAACTACTTACGTTGACTTTTTCTACATAAATATGTTAAAAAAACCTAACATATTTAGTGTTTAATAAATATAAAGGTTTTGTGAAAATCATTATTCATTTTTTCAAACTTTTCATGCTATTTTTCTCTTCAATCCATTTAGACATATACTTGCTTCCCTGCTGGAAATGATGCATCAGCATAGAACCCATAAAGTTCTTTTTTCTATGGTTGGTCAGATGAGTAAGCAATTCATCGAACCGGCTTATCAAATTCTCTTCAAAATCAGTTTTTAGAAATTTTTGACGAATGATTTCATACCCACGACTCTGAGCTATTTCCCAGGTTTGTTTATCCATGTATAATTCAACGGCTTTATTGGCAAACTCCTCAGGACTATCCGAAACAAAGCCATTCCAATGATCCACTGTTGCAATTCCCTCTGCACCAATTTTTGTAGTTACACTGGGCAAGCCAAACTGCATTGCGTCAACCAGTTTCCCCTTCAAACCTGCGCCAAAACGCAGTGGAGCCAATAATACTTTCGATTGCTTCATCACTTCAGAAACGGATTCTGCCCTGCCATGAATCAGAAAGCCTTCTTTCTCATTATGCAGCTGATAGACTTTCCGGGTTGGATATGCTCCACATATATTCAGATTTGCATCCGGCAGATTCTGTCGAATCAAAGGCCAGATCTGCTCCTTTAGCCATAAAGTGGCATTCCAGTTTGGCTCGTGAAGAAAATTCCCAATACTCATGAAATCGACCCTTCCATCAAAACCCGGATTTTGACCGGGATTTGGCGGACTCAGCAAAAACGGGAGATAGAAGAGCAGGGATTCATCAACCTTAAATTGATTGATCAGCAGATCCATTTCATACTCCGATATTATGAACGACAGATCACATCGTAAAATGCTGGCAATTTCACGCTTGGTAATGTTAATATCATAAAGCTGAGCCGGATGAAAACTCTCACCATCTTTCCAGGCTTTGTGCCGTGCTGAACGCAGACAATGCAGATCTTCGGTATCTAAAATCCGAACTGCTTTCGGGCACTCCTCAGCTACACGCCAGCCAAACTGTTCTTCCGTCATAAACCGATCAAACATCACCACATCAGGACTCAAATCCTGCACAAACCGGTTAAATGAGGAGTCGTTGAGTTGTATCGTTTGAGTCTCAACTTCAATTTGGGTGAGATCTGCTGCAAACTCACTTTCGGAAGCAGCAGTGACAAAAGTTATTTCAAAACCATTTTCCTGGAAAATTCGGATCAACTCCATCATTCGCCCACCAGCTGCTGATGAATTAGGCTCCGGCCAAACTTTCCCAATTATTAATAATTTACATTCTTGATTCATGATCAAAAACTATCCAATTATTCGATCTTAAACAGAAATTTTTATACGTCGATAATTCACTATGTGACATGAAACTCTATTTTTGAAAAATGTGAGTTCTTGATACCTTTCGATTGATTTTTCACTAAAGGGCTTTATGAGCATACGCTATATCGACAGGCAGAAGGAACTGCTTCCAGTAATCCGTCATCTCGAAACAACCGATCAGATAGCCGTCGACCTTGAGTTTGACAGAAATCGATACAGATATGGTTTTAATCTTTGCCTTATTCAAATTTTTGATGGCGAAGATTGTCATCTGGTTGATCCACTGAGTGATGATATTCGCACCCAGGACCTCTTCCCTGTTTTTGAAGATCCTGATATTGAAAAAGTCGCATTCGCATTTCAGGAAGATCACAGATTACTGCACTATATTGGCTGTAAACCAAAAAACATCTATGATCTGCGGATTGCATCACAGCTCCTGAATCATCCTCCCGCTTCTCTCACAAACATCATAGAGGACCTGCTCGATGTTCACATGGGAAAATCATCCCAGGACAGTAATTGGTTCAAACGGCCTTTGAAAAAGAATCAGATAGTATATGCCGCCAAAGACGTGCTTCACCTGTTTGACCTGAAAAAATCGCTGCTCAAATCTGTAAATGGCTCCGAAATACTTGACTGGATTGAAGAAGAGAACCGAAATTGGGATCATGTCTCTTACGATGGTTCTGACATCAATAACTACATTAAGGAAAAAGATAAAAAGGATTTATCGGAAGTTGAATGGCATGTTTTTAAAGCGCTTATGAACTACCGAGAAGAAATTGCTAAAAGTTCAAACAGACCTTCTTATCAGATCTTCAGTAAAAAACTGATCTACAAGATTGTTGAAAATCCGGAGGCGGTAAAAAACTGGACTGATGAGAAAGGGATATTCAGAAGAATCAAAAATAGACGCTATCAAAGTATCCTTCAAAAAATTATTTCTGAAGCAGAACAGGAAGCTGAATCGCTGGGACTATCACAATCCAAACCTGCGCGGAAATCACCATCTTCAGAGGAGATGAAAAAGATTCATCAGAGAAAACAGAAAATCCAGAAGGCAAAAGAAGAGTTTTTCATCCCGATTAAAGAAAAAATATCAGATGATTACGGTGAAGAGGTGAGTACTTTTTTATTCAGCAACCGAACAGTTGCAGAAATTGTCACCGGCAGTAACGGATCCCTTGAAACGTACAAACAAAAGCTTCTGGATCGCTATGCAAGTGATCTGAACCTGGATAAAAACAAGTTTATTGGGTGATTTCAACCGCTATTACATAAACTGAGTGTAAATAATCACTGCCAGACAAGTCAAAAGCGTTAACCAAATGATGATCGCATAGCGACCGAACTCTTCACCTTCGCGTCTTTCCCGAAAGCTATTCGGTTTTATCCCCTGCAGTAAAAAGGTGACGACTCCTGCCAGATTCACACAGATAACATATGTAATCGTCAAAACCCCGGCGCCAAATGCCAAATCAAACATACCACTTCCCAGCAACAGTCCTGTTGCAACCAAGGGCGGAAGAAGTGCCACAGCTACCATCACCCCAATCACAGCGGCAGAGATTCCTCTGGTAAAAGACAGGCAACCAGCTACTCCCGCTGCCAGTCCCAGTGCAATATCTGCAAATCTTACATCCGTTCTGGAAGAGATCTCATACACATCGGGATTAATCTGAATGAAGTAACCCATCAATATGGATAGCCCTATTCCAAGTGAAAACCCATAAATGATCGACTTTAAGGATCGTATCAATAAAGCTTTATCACCCAATGTCGTTGCAAGTGAAAGCCCAACATTGGGGCCTAGTATTGGTGCAATAACCATCGCTCCAATCACCATTGCACTGCTATCGCGAATCAGTCCGTTTGCAGCTACAACGCAAGAGAGAGCGATAAGCAGAAAATAGACCCAGGAAGTATCTACGACCGCTTTCACTTCTTCGTATAACTCATCCCGGGAAATTCGTTTTACTCTCTTGTCTTCCTTGTACTCATCTTTATTCTGATGATTGTGTTTATCAATTTCTTCCTCATCAGGGTCTAGTTTGGGAATAGTGGCTGAAACCGGCAGTAAAATCACCCGATAATCGTCGCGGTGGCCCAATTTGTCATCAATATCATCCAGGATTTTTTCTGTCATTTCGACATCGGCAAGAATGTGTATGGTAGTTTTGCCGGATATTGAATCGTCGATCCACTTCTCGATGATATCATCATTGTCGATAATATCATCAATGGATTCGCAATCTTCGGGTGTGATAATATGGATAAGTCGTAGAGACATGGTTTGAATATGATTTATAATTGAAAGTAAATCAATTCAAAAAAAGAAGAGCCGGCTTTCAGTCAGAAAGCCGGCTCCTAACCTATCTCGACAGATATGATAGCAGACAGGGTATGCCTGCATCATTGTGTAAGCAATTGTCAATCAAACAATAATCAATTTGCTCTCTCAATATTCGGTTTTGTAGTCTCAATTTTTAATAATCGATAGATCGGGCAAAATGATGCCGTACCCGAAAACACGAGGATTAACCCTAAAAACCCCCAAAAATTATTAAAATACAGACCCGCCCCTATTATGAGGGCTCCAATTACGACTCGAATAATCGAATCGGTATTACCTACATTTTTCCTTACTATCATCATGTCAACCTCTCAAGTTATGTTTAACAGATTGACGAAATTTCAAATCATTTGATTTTTGGCTTCATCATCCCTTCTTGTATCTCTTATCAAGATAAGAAACCTTTGCAAAATTGTACCACATGCCGTTCCTGATCAACCTATAGTTTCTGCCATTAGAGGAGTATCAGGGAATCCCCTATACCTATCTTATCAGTAACAACCGGCATTTCATTTATGCATGAATGCCGGCATGTTTTCTTTATATTTAAGCAACATATTCTCAACATTAATCTCTGAATACAATGGATTTTCAACCTCCTTTTCAATCAATCATCTGGAATGATGACCGGCTCTCGATCATAGATCAGACATTTTTACCGGAGCGTGAAGTGAAAATCAATTTATCAACGGCAGGGCAAGTCTGGGATGCAATAAAAAAATTAAAGGTAAGAGGTGCGCCTGCAATCGGTATTGCCGGGGCATATGGCCTATATCTTGGAATTAAAAGTGTAAAAGAGACTACATTTGACTCATTTTACAGCGAAGCGGATCGCATTGCTGAATATCTGAACTCAGCACGGCCTACTGCCGTTAATCTCTCATGGGCGCTGAAGCGTCTGATGGCTACAATTTATGCTGCAAAGGACAAGCCTGTTGACGAAATCAAACAGATCGTCTTGGATACGGCTGTCACCATTCATGATGAAGATCGAAGACTTTGCAAGGCCATCGGTGAAAATGGATTGGAATTGATTCCCGACAATGCCAGAATCCTAACTCACTGTAACACAGGTGGCCTCGCAACCGGTGAATTCGGAACCGCATTTTCTGTCATCCTTCACGCACATCATGCCGGAAAACTGAAACAGGTATGGGTAGATGAAACCCGTCCTCTGCTTCAAGGTTCGCGACTGACTGCATGGGAACTGCAAAAAGCCGATATCCCCTTTCATCTGAATGTTGATTCAGCCGCAGCTTTTTTAATGCAACAGGGAAAAGTGGATCTGGTGATACTGGGTGCTGACCGAATTACCAGGAACGGGGATACAGCAAATAAGATAGGTACCTATTCACTTGCAGTGCTGGCTAACGCCCATAATATTCCGTTTTATGTTGCTGCTCCATATTCAACCATCGACATGGAATTGGAAACGGGCAGCGAAATAGACATTGAAGAGCGAGATCCGGATGAGGTCACTAATTTTGGAAACAAGCAGACGGCTCCGGATAAAACCGAGGTATACAACCCTGCCTTTGATGTAACTCCCAATCACTTAATTACAGCCATCATTACCGAAAAGGGTGTGATTAAACCAAACTACAAAACCCGGTTTGAAGAAATGTTCGGGTAAATCAATCTGAGTCAATCGTATACCTGACAATCTTTCTGAATCCGTCGTCATCCGGTTCAACGGCATATACACTACCGTTGGAAATTTTTGCAAACAGACTTTTTCTGGGCCAGCTAAAAATAGCATGTACCACATTTTCAGTTTTTGACGGATCCAGAATCCACCACTCATATGACGATTCATCCTCCGGGATCAGAGCCACCCATATTTGCCCAGAATCATCCTGCAAAATTGTGTAGATGGCTGGCCATTCCGAAGGATACTCGGCACTTTCTCGCGTTAATTGTAGTTGCCGGTTATGGCTGTATTGCTCACTCACCAGTTTTTCAGAATCGAGCGGAGACCTTTGGTAGGGATAGGTAAGAATTTTGACTGCAGAACCGGATGTATCACGTTCCTGAATCTCAAACTGTTCTGACCAGGCTGTATAGAATTTCCGGTTTTCTATACTGGTTATCAGGGAACGTTCCGGATAGGGCAGAAGAAAAGCAGTCGGACGACCGGCATGATCGCCAACCAGGTAATTTTCACTTTTCAATTCAAAAAGATCCTTATCTGAAATATTCCCGTTCTCATCACCTAAACTATAAAACTGGATTCTGTCGGAGTGTAAAGCCGGATTCTGATCATCTTTGTATTCAATCAGGTATCTCCCCTCATCCCAGTTCTCTATCGGTGTTGGAAAAAATTCTACTGAGTCCTCCAATTCGCGGACGATGCTTTCATCAAACTCTACAACATCCTTGATAGTTTGGTCGGACAGATCGAATTGAGTGACACGTCGAAGCTGATCATCAAAAACATAGAGCGAATTATCTACAATCTGAATATTGAAAATACTTTCAAATTCACCCGGACCATCACCATACCTGCCTAACGTATCGAGCAGCTCTCCTTCAGGAGAATACACATACACACTTCTGATCTGATGACGTTCGCCAGCCACATAAACCTGTCCCTTAGAATCAATATCTACAGCAGGAACCTGCTCAATAAAGAAGCTGTCGTGATATTCTGCCGAAAGCTTTAAATCAAACTTCTCCTGCCTGATTTTTTCAATTTCTTCTGAATCAAGTGAAACAACCTGAATTTCCGAATCCAGATCGGGCCTAGTTTCACATCCTGTATATAGAATGGCGGATATTAAAATTATTACAGGCAGGAAAATTTTCATTCTCTCTTAATCAGATGGTGGCGTGCAAACAGTAGTTTCCGCATTATTCATCCAGAAAACCGTGTTCACGCATCCACTCATCGTTATATATTTTGGACGTGTAACGCGTTCCGCTGTCGGGAAGAATCACAACCATCAGATCATTCTCTCCGAGATTATTTTCCCGGGCATATTGAAGTGCACCAAAAACGGCAGCGCCGCAAGATCCACCGATAAACAGTCCCTCCTCTTTCGCAAGACGACGCGTCATTTGAAATGCATCCTTATCGCCAACCTGTACAACGGCATCCAGCAGGTCGATCTCAACGTTCTTTGGAATGATATCTTCACCGATTCCCTCTGTCAGGTACGGTTTTACTTCGCTTTTATCAAACTCTCCTGTCTCAAAATATTTTTTATAAACGGACCCGACACTATCCACACCCACAATTTTCACATCCGGATTCTGCTCTTTCAGGAATTTCGAGGCACCTGTAATGGTTCCGCCGGTTCCCATACCTGCCACATAGTGGGTCACCTTTCCTTCCGTCTGCTCCCAAATTTCAGGACCGGTAGTTTCGTAATGAGCCTGCTTATTGCTCAGATTATCATACTGATTCGGATAGTATGAATTTGGAATCTCTTCACTCAATTTCTTAGCCACAGAGTAGTAACTTCTGGGATCGTCCGGCTCCACATTTGTGGGACAAACCCTCACTTCGGCACCAAGAGCCCGAAGCAGATCAACCTTCTCCTGACTCTGCTTATCCGTTGTCGTAAAAATACACTTATAACCGCGAACCGCAGCGACCAATGCAAGACCCATACCGGTATTTCCGGATGTTCCCTCGATGATGGTTCCACCCGGTTTGATGAGTCCCTTCTCTTCGGCGTCATCAATCATTTTCAGGGCAATCCGGTCTTTAATACTCTGCCCCGGATTTAGATATTCTACTTTAGCTGCAATCGTCAGTTTCCGACCGTCCGTAACGCTATTCAGTTTTACTAATGGAGTGTTACCTATGGTTTCAATTATTGAATTGTGAATCATTTTAAAATCTCTTTGAGCGATAATCTTTCGCGCAGAATATAGTAATTTTTGAAGCCGATTATCTAATCTATCCCGGCAGGCCAGATCAACAAGGAACTAAACAAACTGATACCCTATCAATACGAAAAGTGTGCTTTTAAAAGCAACTCTTTGACATCTAAAAATTCTCTCTGGCCGCGGGCATTTCTACTGATGAGAACCGAGAGAAAACCTTAAATCACATTTGGCAGATTCTCTCTTACTTTAATCTGTTAAAAATTGTAGTTTAGACCTTACAATTAAGACATAAACACTCCTTTCTAAAATCTACTATGTTTCTCGAACAAGACAAGCCGAAAGATTACGACTGCGGATATAATCTTGACCTGATGATTGCCGCTATTCCCCGAATTGAAGATCATCAAGAACGCGTACGCTATGCAAAACGGGTGGTAGGCCTGATTAAACAGAGTCACCCAAACTGGGTTGACAACAACGGCCAGAGCCGCCTGGCATGGGATTATTATTTTGAACTTGCTGACTATAACCCAAGAGATTATGGCATACAAAATCCATTCGAGTCCGGTCAAACAGACGATGCTGAATAACTAACTGGCCTTTTGTATTACCAGCATCTTCGTTTCAAATATCTAATAATCAAAGATCTTCAACCCTTTTGTGTTCCAATACGATAGCACGTATTTTCTGTTTTGGAATGATAAACTTTCAATTTATATTGAAAGTACTGAAAGAAGACGGACTGATACGTAATTATGGATATAGATTATTCAGATCACATTACTCCTACCGAGTTTATTGAAGCTCTTGACTCACCTTCATTTACCGGTTTTTTAAGAGAAATTAAACGCTCTCATAAACCGATACTATCGGTGACTCTCCCGATTGCTCCGATTGACCCGCTTGCTGCTCTTGAGCTCAATAGTGAGTATCAGCAGCAATTCTATTGGGATCATCCGGAAAATGACATTGCCATTTCAGCTGCCGGATGCATACGCGAACTGAAATCGACCGGCAAGGATCGTTTCACTGATATATCAGATCATACGCGAAACCTCAAAGATGAAATTGAAGCATACACGGCCATTAAACACTCAATGGCCGGTCCTCTGTTTTTGGGTGGTTACTCCTTTTCTGATCACAATGTTGGTAAAATCTGGAAAAAATTTGGCGGTGCAAGGTTTGTACTGCCTGAATGGCTGATTGTCAAAAACGGCAATCTTCATATTCTGACGCTTACTATTGATCGAAAACAGTACTCTCCGGATGAAATTTACCAGGAAATTATCAGCCGTATAACTGAATTTCTCAATCTTTCAGGAAGACTTCAGCAGCAACCGCACAAAGAGCCTCAGACATCATCTATTCTCTGTACTCTCCAATCACCTCGGGATAAACAGAAATGGGTTGACAAGGTGGGTCGAGCCCGGAAAATGATCTCGGAAAGAAATTTTGATAAAATTGTACTGGCACGATCCGTTGATGTGGAATCGAAGCATAAACCGGTTTTCACACTGTTGACCCACAAGCTGAGACAGAAATACCCTGAGTGCTTCAACTTTATGATTCAAAAAGATGCTGATACTGCATTTATCGGCGCCACACCGGAACGCCTGGCTTCTTTCAGAAACCGTGTATTTATGACCGAAGGATTGGCCGGGAGTACCTCGCGCGGTAAAAGTGCGATTGAAGATGAGGTGTTAGCTAAAGATCTTCTCCAAAGCCGGAAAGACAGGGAGGAGCATCAGTTTGTAGTAAAAGCAATCCAGGAGAATCTGGAGCCGCTCAGCGACAGAATCAACAATCCTGTACAGCCCGGTATCAAAAAACTGAAGAATGTACAGCATCTGTTTACACCCATATCTGCATCCATCAAAAAGGGTGTGCAAATTCACGACCTGATCCGTGAACTTCACCCTACACCTGCAGTTGGAGGTTTTCCGCGCGAAGATGCCATAGCGCATATTCACGACATTGAACAAATTGATCGCGGATGGTACGCTGCACCCGTCGGCTGGTTCAACCTGAATGGATGCGGTGAGTTTGCAGTTGCCATCCGAAGTGCACTTCTTCATGAAAACCGGGCTACACTCTACGCAGGATGCGGTATTGTTGCGGATTCCGATCCGGAGAAAGAGTGGAATGAAACGCTTTTGAAATTTCAGCCGATGATGGAATCTCTAACCGGTTCGAGCCACTACAATGAGTAGTCATCTGAGATGGACGACTGAGTTTATCACTGAACTACATCGCAATGGGGTCCGGCACGCTGTGATTTCACCCGGTTCACGCTCAACTCCGCTTACATTTGCAGCTGCCATTCATCCCGGAATTCAGAAAAAGATTGCATTAGATGAACGCAGTGCAGCATTTATCGCACTCGGTATCGGAAAAGCAACCGGTAAGCCTGCAGTTTTGATCTGCACTTCTGGTACAGCAGCTGCCAACTACATGCCGGCAATTACCGAAGCGAAAGAGTCCGGCGTTCCGATGGTTGTGCTGACTGCAGATCGCCCGCCCAATCTGCGCGGAATCGGAAGTTCCCAAACCGTAGATCAAATCAAACTATACGGAGACCAGGCGGTCTTTTTTCATGAAGCCGGTGAGCCAAGACTTGATCCGGCTGATCTAAAACGATTACGCTATGCTGCACGTCAATCCGTTTATCGTGCCATTAACAGAGGCGGAGCCGCTCACATCAATTTTTCTTTTCGGAAACCGCTGGAACCGACCGATGATGAGATTAATCAGGAAAGAACGCGTATTAATAAAGAATCATCTTCCTACAGTCATGATCAATCATTATTTTCGCAGCAAACAATTCAATTTGGCGAACCTGTTCTTAATCTCATTTCTAAATCTACCCGGCCAGTGATTATTGCCGGGCCTGCCGATCCATCACATAGATTTACCGAACAAATCAATAGGCTCAGCCGTGAATTCTCTGCCCCGGTTATATCTGAACCCGGCAGCGGCATTTCAGGTTCTGACGCACAAATTCATCGTTATGAGCAGTTTTTACGATCAGACAAAAACCGGGATCAAATGAAGCCGGATCTGATTCTGCGATTCGGAGATCAGTCCTACACAAAATCCATACTGGTTGCAATTGATGACTGGTCTGAAATACCTACAATCCACTTTTCTGCCAGGGATTCTGATCAGGATCACGCGATGTCCGTAACTCACAAAATCAGAATATTGCCAAACGACAGGCTGGTTTTAAACGGTATTTCCACCAAAACAGAAAAAAACTGGCTCGATCTTTGGAAATCCATGGACCGGTCATCTCAAACAGAGTTAGCCAAAAAGCTTGATTCAGAAAGCAAGCTTACAGACGGTCACGTATTTCAAAAACTATCCCGAGATCTTTCATCCGACTGGAATATCATGCTTTCCAACTCATTTATTCCCAGAGATATGGCACTTTTCGGAAATTCAACAGAAAGGCAGTTTGTCAATCGAGGAGCGGCCGGAATTGACGGTGTAATCTCCACAGCCATTGGCACCTCTGCATCAACCCAATATCCCACATGCTGCATTGTCGGTGATCTGGCTTTTTTGCACGACACCAACGCCCTGCTGAGTATTAAATATGCATCCGATCCGTTTTTAACCGTTATTATCAATAACGAGGGCGGCAATATCTTCAAGATGCTGCCTGTTTCAGGAAACCAAGAGTACTTTGAAGATTACTTCATAACACCACAATCTGTTGCTATAGAATCCTTGGTCCGGTCGTATGGAATCGACTACACATCGATTCAATCCATCGAGGAATTAAAGCAGTTCAAACCTGATCAGATTAAAGGAAAGCAGATCGTGGAAGTAAAAACAGATTCCGATGCCGGAATGTCGCTGAGAAAAGCACTTTGGGGTGCCTGAGATGAAACTCTACGCAGATCGTGTTTTTTACCATTTAGAACTGCACCAATCTGAAACCAAACTCCCCTACCTGATTCTTTTCCATGGGTTCATGGGTTCCGGAGAATCATTCAAGGCGCTCCTTTCCGGGTTGAAAGCCTTTTGCAATCCTGTAACCATCGACCTGATTGGTCATGGAAAAACTGAGACACCTGATAAGATCGAACTTTTCAAGACTGATCGTCAGGTTCAACAAATTACGTCTATTCTGGATCGGTTGAAATTTGACCGATTATTCGCATACGGATACAGCATGGGCGGACGGCTTCTGTTTCATCTTCTGACAGTAAACCATAATCTGTTTGCCGGAGCCTTTATTGAAAGCTCCCACTGTGGAATTACTGACTGCGAAAAAAGAAAACAGAGGGTTCAGGTTGATGAACAGCGAGCTGCCGAAATTGAATCCGGTTTTTCACAGTTTTTAGATCACTGGCAGTCACTTCCGCTTTTCAGTAGTAGTGATGGACAATCCAGAAAGTACTATCGACAGATCATGGAAAAAAATTCTCCCCGAATGATGGCAAACTCGCTGAAAGGTTTCGGCGCCGGTGTGATGCCCTCTGTTTGTGAAAAGTTGCATAAACTGCGATTGCCTCTCTATCTTGCGGCCGGAGAACTGGATCAAAAATATGTTAGCCGAATGGCTGAAATATCGGAACTGAATAGCCATTTCGATCTATTTGTTGCCAAAAATGCCGGACACCGGGTTCACACCGATCGTCCCGATTTTGTCATTAATCAACTCAAAAATCTCATTTCATCTCATGTCTGACTGGAAAACTGTTAAAGAGTATAAAGATATCACCTACCGAAAACGCGAAGGTGTGGCAAGAATCGCCTTCAATCGACCTGAAGTGCGTAATGCATTTCGTCCGCAAACCTTGTTCGAGCTGGAAGAGGCACTGATTGATGCGCGTGAAGATACCTCCATCGGTGTGATTCTGCTTTCAGCTGAAGGCCCATCACAAAAAGATGGTGGATGGGCATTCTGTTCCGGCGGTGATCAGAAAGTTCGCGGTGCAAAAGGATACGAAGGAACCGATGGCGTACAGCGTCTAAATGTGCTCGACATTCAGCGAATTATCCGGTTCATGAGTAAAGTGGTGATCTGTGTTGTTCCGGGATGGGCAGTCGGTGGCGGACATAGTCTTCATGTGGTTTGCGATTTAACATTAGCCAGCAAGGAACACGCTATTTTTAAACAGACCGATGCCGATGTGGCCAGTTTTGACGGCGGTTTTGGATCAGCACTTCTGGCGCGCCAGGTAGGACAAAAGCGGGCCAGAGAAATCTTTTTCCTTGGAAGGGACTACTCAGCACAGGAAGCCTATGACATGGGCATGGTAAATGAAGTTGTTCCGCACGATGAGCTGGAAGAAACGGCATTTGAGTGGGCTCAGGAAATTTTAGCCAAGAGTCCGACCGCCATTCGTATGATCAAATTCGCGTTCAACCTGGTGGATGACGGGATGGTTGGCCAGCAGGTATTCTCCGGCGAGGCAACACGATTAGCCTACATGACCGAAGAAGCCGAAGAGGGACGAAACGCCTTCCTGGAAAAGAGAAAACCGAACTTCAAAAAATTTCCGTGGCTGAGTTTGTAGTTAAATCCCTCGACTGACGAGTGGATCAGCTTCTAAACACCGGCCTATCTGTGGTTACTCGTCTGTCGAGTTGATTAGGGCACAAATGCGTGATTAATTGAAGTACCAACCCATCAACAAAACTCGTCAGACGGCTCAATTTGCGGTGCTCATAGTTTCATTTATCTCAAAGCCGTCAGACGAGGTTCCTCTCTCGACTGACGAGTAGATCAGCTTCTAAACACCGGCCTATCTGTGGTTACTCGTCTGTCGAGTTGATTAGGGCACAAATGCGTGATTAATTGAAGTACCAACCCATCAACAAAACTCGTCAGACGGCTCAATTTGCGGTGCTCATAGTTTCATTTATCTCAAAGCCGTCAGACGAGAGGTTACCGAAATCTTCTCATGATCTCATCCATCGACATGTAGATGAGTGTTGGTTTTTGGAGCGGATCGTGATAGGGTTCTTCACAGGCAAAGAGCTGGTCAATCAGCATTTCCATCTCTTCCTGTGACAATCTTTTCCCTCTTGGAATGGCTGTACGCGATGCAAATGCAATGGCCACTTTCTCCCGGGCCTCCAGCTTCAGTTGCTTGTCCAGATCCCGATACTGGTGAAGCATATCTCTCAGAACCTGCCGCTCGTCACCGATATCGATATCGGCCGGCACGCCGTTAATCATAGCTGTATTTCCACTCAGCAGGTCAATACTAAAACCCATCCGCTGAATTATTGGCAGCAGTTCTTTCAATAATGAATACTCTGATGCACTCAGTTCAATCGTCCGGGCAAAAAGCAGCTGCTGTGTAAAAGGAAGAGATTCCTCCGTGGCACTGAGCGTATTTTCATAGATAATACGTTTGTGAGCTGCATGCTGATCAATAACCGTAAGGCCGGTGCGGGTCTGAGTTAGTATGTAGCGGTTGTGAAGCTGCCAGAAAGTTTTATCCCGTGGTGCACCTGTCTGCTCATCTTGCTTTGAATTACCGGCATTTTGTGATTGCTCCTGACCGGTTTCACCATATAGCTGTTCTGCACTCTCCTCTCCATCAAAGCCTGATTTTCTCCCAAAATTGATTCGTGACGGAAACTGAACCGGTTCCGACTGTCCGCCCCTGTTGTGAAACTGCTGCCCGGATCCCTCACCCCTTGTAACCTGATCAAAGCTGAGATCGAAATCTGAATCCATAAAGTCAGACTTCCCAACATCCGGTACCACAAAATGCTCATTCAGTGCCTTTTTAACGACAGATCGGGCCAACTGGATAATACTCCGCTCATCATCAAACTTAACTTCCATCTTTGCCGGATGAACATTCACATCCACCTGGCTAGGATCAATTTCAAGAAAAATGGCATAGAACGGATACTCATTCTGTTTGGTCCAGGCATCATACAGGCTCAAAATTACATAGCTGAGATAACGATGTTGAAACGGCCGGCCATTTACAAACAGGAACTGTTCTCCGCGTGATTTTTTAGCCAATTTTGGATCTGCCAGCAAACCGCGAATTTTCACATAACTGGTTTCCTCACTGAAGGGTATCAGACTGGCACGATACTGTTTGCCAAAAATATCCGTCACACGTTGTTCCAGATCCTGTTTAGGAAGATGATAGATCCTATCTCCATCAGCATGCAACTCAAACTCAATATCGGTGTTTGCCAAAGCGGTATTCTGAAAAATCCGTATGATATGCTTCAGCTCAGTGGCGTCTGTCTTCAAAAATTGACGGCGTGCCGGCACATTGTAAAACAGGTTTCGGATAGCTACTGAGGTTCCATCATCCGTTGCCACCGGTTCAAACCGTTTCTCCTCTCCGCCCCAGATTTCCAGCAATACCCCGGAATCATCTTGAACCCGCTTGGTTTTTAATTCAACCTGAGAGATAGATGCAATGGATGCCATCGCTTCGCCCCTGAAACCCATGGTTCGAATGCGAAACAGATCTTCAACAGATTGAATCTTTGATGTAGCATGACGCTCAAAACAGAGACGCGCATCTTCGGGCGACATTCCGCAACCGTTGTCCACAACCTGAATGAGTGTACGACCGGCTTGCATAACAATCAGTTTTATTTGATCTGCTCCGGCGTCTACGGCATTATCGAGAAGTTCTTTGGCAACAGAAGCGGGACGCTGTATCACTTCGCCCGCTGCAATTTTATTGGAAAGCTCAGGGGGCATAGTTCGAATGATAGACTGCCCCGTATCTCCGGTTTGATTCAACTGCTTATCTTTGAGTAGTTACTTTTTTAATTTCAGAGAATGGTCATGACGAAGATAACTCCTGCCAAGGCAACGGCATAAACCAAAATTCTTACATTCTGGCTTTTTTCTCTGCGTCGCCTGCTCTCACTTCTGGTCTTGATCTGGATTCGTTTTTTACGTTTCTCTTCCTCTTCCGGATTGTAGTACCGAAGCGGAATCTCAAATTTTTTGGGCTTTGCTCTGTGCCCCATCATCGGTCTGATCATAGGTATACTCCATTATTTAGCCTTAATAACGATCAAAATCGCGCTGTCGTGTAAAGATACAATTTGACCGGGGAAATGTGCAGTTTTTTTCTGCAACTCATCCGACCACTCACAGTGACCGGATGATGGTGAATCATACGATGAAGTGTCTTTTATCAGCACAATCCGCAAATTTTCATTATCATACAGCCACAAATAAATGCTAACCTAAATCATGGAAAACGAATGAGTTTTGACAAATTAAAGAAGCCAACTGAAGGAAGCGTTGTGAAGAAAAATGAGGACGGCTCCCTCACAGTGGGCAACGACCCGATCATCCCCTACATCGAAGGAGACGGTATCGGGATTGACATCACCCCGACCATGAAGCATGTGGTTGACAGCGCTGTTAAAAAAGCATATGACGGTGAGAAAAAAATTAATTGGTTCGAAGTCTACGCCGGAGAAAAAGCCGTAGATGAATATGGAAATGATGAGTGGTTGCCGGAAGATACGCTGAAAGCATTTCAGGAGTATCTGGTTGGAATTAAAGGCCCTTTAACTACACCTGTAGGTGGCGGAATTCGATCACTGAACGTTGCGATTCGTCAAAAGCTGGACCTGTTCGCCTGTGTTCGTCCTGTAAAATATTACCAGGGAACCCCAAGTCCGGTCAAACAGCCTGAACTGACCGATATGGTCATTTTCCGCGAAAACACGGAAGATATTTATGCCGGAATTGAGTACCAGACAGGAACTCCGGAGAACAAAAAAATCAAGGATTTTCTGATCAACGAGATGGGGACAAAAAACATCCGTTTCCCTGAAACCTCCTCTATCGGAATCAAGCCGATATCCATTGAAGGAACCAAGCGCCTGGTTCGCTCTGCTATCAACTATGCAATTGAGCAAAAACGCGATAGTGTAACCCTGGTTCATAAAGGGAACATCATGAAGTTTACCGAGGGAAGCTTCAAAAACTGGGGCTATGAAGTAGCCAAGGAAGAGTTTGGTGCCAAGGAGATTGATGGCGGACCGTGGTGTAAACTGCCAAACGGTATTATTGTAAAAGATGTGATCGCAGACGCATTTCTGCAACAGATTCTGACACGTCCGGCCGAATATGATGTCATTGCCACCATGAACCTGAATGGTGACTACATTTCTGATGCCCTGGCAGCTTGTGTGGGCGGAATTGGTATTGCGCCGGGTGCAAACATCAACTACGATACCGGAATTGCCGTATTTGAAGCAACTCACGGAACCGCTCCAAAATACACAGGGCAGGATAAGGTAAATCCGGGATCTCTGATTCTATCCGCAGTTATGATGCTTCGCTTCCTCGGATGGGGAGAAGCAGCTGATCTGATTGAAAAAGGTCTGGAAACCGCAATCAGCAACAAGCGCGTAACCTACGACTTTGAGCGACTGATGGAAGGTGCGACACTTCTGAAATGCTCTGAGTTCGGTGAAGAAATCGTCAAAAATATGTAAGGCGGTTCATATTTCTAACCTGAATAAAAACCTTCCTTCAATTATGAGGGATGGTTTTTATTAACATTTTTTAAGTTCGTCTTTCAGACGATATTGGGATCCTTCTTGATCTGCTCGGAGTTCCACATCTTCTGCGTATTCTCCATTGCTTTCTGTCCAATCTTTTCAGATTGATCCTTATCCATATCCGTTGATTCACGAGCAACAACCAATGGCAGCACTCTGCTTATTTCAGTTATAACAGGTGTTATCTCTCCAAGGTGGTTGAGAGCAAGTTCTCCAAGATCATTTTCCTCTGCAGCTAACGCGTATGTATGCAGCATAGTGTATCCTGTCGCCAACATGGAAAGCGCGGTATAATCGTCTCTCAACATTTTGGACACGGGATCTTTGCGAACGGTATCGATCAGCCCTGCTGCCAGTCCGGCAAAGCTGCCAAGGAGTTCTTTTAGTTCAGATTTCCGGCCTCCACCCATTTTATCAACTTGACTTTCAAGTTTATTGATCTGATTTCGCAAAACCTGATCTAAGCTATTCAACAGCTTCATTGCATCACTGTCGCTCACCTGTTCACTGGTACGCTGTTTTTTTACCGCATTAAAAAGATGAGTCTCAAGCGTTAACAGATCCGCTGTATAGTCTTTCAATTTTTCCGTAGACATAGTTTGATTTTTTTTCAGTTCTGATTCATAAAAAGAACATATATATACTTTTAATAATTCATAGCTTAGACGAATTACAGTAACCGATTGACAACTAACGAAATGATATTTTTAAACAAACCGGATTAAGGAAAATTCATAAAAAAGTTCAAAGAACTCTTCTGGTTCCCAAATAGCGTCCGGCCCAGTACGATTCACCAAGATTTGAAATCATCACTCCGTTTGAAACGGATGCATGGAGAAAATTTCCGTCTTCCATTGCAATCCCCACATGCAAAACATTCCGGCTGGTTCGAAAGAAAATCAGATCGCCCGGCCGAATACTCCCTCTTCTCACTCCACTCCCCTCACTCAACTGCTCACGCGTATTTCTCGGCAACTGCTCACCGAAAAAATCACGGTAAACAACTTGAGTAAATGCTGAACAGTCAATTCCATTCATCCCGGTTCCACCCAGTCTGTAAGGCGTTCCCTCCCATTCCCGATGAGCGCTGTGCAGCTGATTCACCACCCTATCAAATGAGGAACCGCTGGCAGCCATCGGTCGTTCAGCAGGTTGATCATCGGACTGCGGAGCATTATCGCGCGGCACAACACCACAGGCGTTCAGCGTAATAAATAGTAACAATAATGAAGAAAATAGCTTAGATGACATGTTGTCTTTCAGGTTCACAATTGGCAGATGATATTGTATCTTTCACAAAAACGACAGAAACATACGAAACCATGCAATTACTTGTAAATATCGACCACATTGCAACTCTTCGCAACGCCCGTGGAGAAGGATATCCCGATCCGGTAGAAGCTGCGACCGTTTGTGAAAATGCCGGAGCAGCAGGCATAGTTTTTCATCTCCGCAGCGATCGACGTCACATTCGCGATGAAGATGTCTACCGACTCAAAAGTTCAGTTAAAGGGCTGCTCGATTTCGAAATGGCCGCTACGGATGAGATGATAGATATTTGCAAAGAGATCCAACCGGAACTCTGTACGCTTGTTCCTGAAGGTCGTGAAGAACTCACCACTGAGGGCGGCCTGAATATGGAATCAGTCTATAATGATTATGAAAAGCGGGTTTTCCCAAAATTTAAAAACACAGATATTAAGCTGAGCCTATTTCTGGATCCGAACCCTGAGGATATCAAATTGGCCAAAAAGCTTGGTTCAGACGCCATTGAGCTCCACACCGGAGTCTTTGCAAATGCGCAGGATGAAATAAGCCGTAAGAAAGAGCTGGTGCGACTGAAAGAAGGCGCAGAGCTCATTCATGAACTGGGTATGACAGTCAACGCCGGACACGGGCTGAATCTCGACAATCTGCCTGAGCTGATTCGTGAAGTCCCTTATCTGCAGGATATCAGCATTGGTCATGCTTTAGTATCAAAATCGGTATTCTGGGGTTTGAATCGAACTGTTAGGGAGTATTTGAAAATTATGAACGGGTAATTTAATAACACACACTAAATCTCCTCTCAAGAGGAGAGTTTTTAACCATTTTAATTAAATCTCAAAATTTGACTGATCAACCACACAAGTCTGGCTATGTAGCCATTATCGGCAAACCCAATGCAGGCAAGTCCACGCTGATGAATCGGATTCTGGGTACCAAAATTTCTATCACCACCCATAAGCCGCAAACAACCCGTCACCAGGTAGTCGGTATTTTTACCGATGATAACACTCAGATCATTTTTCTGGACACACCCGGTGTAATCTCCCCGAAATATGAGCTACAGCGGGCGATGATGAACACCGTGGAACGTGCGCGTGCCGATGCTGATGTGATACTTTTTCTTTTTGATCCAACCGACCGTTTCCCCACCGATGAAGTAATTGAATTGCTGAAAACCATCAATAAACCGATTTTTCTGGTGGTAAATAAAATGGATCAGGCCGACAGAAAACGGACTGAAGGGAAAGTTCGGGATCTTGAAGAGAAGTTGAGATTTAAGGAGATCCATTATGTATCCGCACTTCAGGGTGAGGGAGTGGATAAATTATTACAGGCCGTTCGAACGTATCTGGTACCGGGTCCGCCCTACTACCCGAAGGAAGATCTGAGTGAGCACCCTGTTCGCTTCTTTGTCTCCGAGTTAATCCGGGAACAGCTTTTTCTTCTGTTTGAAGAAGAAATCCCCTACTCCTGTACCATTGAGGTAGTTAACTATGAGGCGGACGTGGATATCGACAGAATCAGTGCCGACATTATCGTGAACCGGAAATCACAAAAGGGCATTTTGATTGGTAAAAAAGGAGCCGCCATCAAAGAACTTGGAATCAAATCGCGGGAAGCGATAGAGGATTTTATCGGCAAGAAAGTGTTTTTGGACCTTCACGTAAAAGTTCGGGAAAAGTGGCGGGAAAAAGAGAACTGGGTTCGAAATTTTGGGTATTGATACTTACCCGACTGTTCACCAACTTCAGGCAGATTTACAACCCATTACAAACGTAAGCACTACATTTCAGCTTAATCCTAATATTTGTCACCTCCGTTTATGAAGAAATTCGCTACTACTTTATCCCAACTTCTGATCCTGTTTGGTTTTCTACTTTCACCTGCAATCGCTCAGGATTCGACTCTCACGGTTCCCAAGATTGAAGACGGCCAGGCTCAGGTCATCGATGCTTTCAACAATCCTGATGACTGGATTCGTCACGATCTTTGGGTGGAAACCGATTTTGATACTGACGGAGACGGCGAACCTGACCGGATGCATGTATCCGTAACACGGCCGGCTCAAACGGAAGACGGTGAACTGAAACTCCCTGTCATCTATGAAACCAGCCCGTACTACGCCGGCACGGCAAGTCCGCCCTATGATTTTTTCTGGGATGTAAAACAAGAGGTTGGAGAAGAACCGCCGACCCGAAAACCGGGGCCCGATATACAGCGACGAGGTGAACGTCCCATTATTTCAAACTCTCTTATTTCAACCTGGGTACCGCGTGGTTTTATTGTGGTTCACTCCACATCGCCGGGCACCGGACTATCCGACGGATCTCCAACGGTGGGGGGAGAAAATGAGGCTCTGGCTCCAAAAGCAGTCATTGAATGGCTGAACGGCAATGCTACCGGTTACACTTCCCGTGACGGCGATGAAACCGTTGAAGCTTACTGGACTAATGGAAATGTGGGAATGACGGGTACATCCTACAATGGATTTTTACCTTTTGCGGCGGCTACAACCGGAGTGGATGGATTGAAAGCGGTAATTCCGGTTGCGCCTGTAACATCTTTCTACAAGTACTACCGATCGAACGGGCTGGTCCGGTCGCCGGGTGGATATCTTGGTGAAGATGCTGATGTGCTTTACGATTTTGTTCACAGCGGAGATGAATCAAAGCGTGAATATAACAATCGCACGACGCGGGATGGTGTAATGGCTGAAGGATTGGATCGTAAAACAGGTGATTATAACGATTTCTGGGAAGAGCGTGACTATCTGAAACAGATGGATAACTACAAAGCCGCCACACTGATGGCCCACGCTTTCAACGACTGGAATGTGATGACTGAACACAGTTACCGGGCATATGCCAAATTAAAAGAGATGAGAATTCCATCGATGGTTTATTACCACCAAGGTGGTCATGGTGGAGAACCTCCTCATGAACTGATGAACAAATGGTTCACCCGATATCTTTTTGAGGTTGAAAACGATGTGGAAGATCTGCCAAGATCGTGGATTGTACGTGAACGGGATGAACGCGAAGAGCCAACTTCATACGAAGATTATCCGAACCCAAATGCTTCACCGGTTACTTTTCATCTCACCGCCGGAGCTCCTGAACAAGGTGGCCTGTCTTTGGAAAAACCAGGATCACAAGGAACTGAAACCCTCGAGGATAATTATTCATTTACAGGATCAGCACTGGCTCAGGCCGAATGGACCGATCACCGGTTAATCTACTTGACACCTGAACTTCAGGATTCCGTACATATTTCCGGAGTGCCATCTGTTTCTGTGAGACTCGCTAGCAGTAAGCCCGCTGCAAACCTCACGGTGTGGCTAGTATCCCTGCCATGGAATGAGGGCCGAAACTCTCAAATCACGGACAATATTATCACCCGGGGCTGGGCTGATCCACAAAATCATAGTTCACTTCACGAAGGTGAACCTCTGGAACCGGGCGAGTTTTACACCGTGGAATTTGACCTTCAGCCGGACGATCAGATCATCCCTGCCGGCCAGCAAATCGGTCTGCTTATTTTTTCAAGTGATAAAGAGTATACTCTTTGGCCACAACCCGGTACAGAACTGACCATCGATCTGGATAATACATCTTTAACACTCCCGGTTGTGAACGGTGAACAAGCTTTTTCCAGTTCAGAGGAGTAGAAGAAACAGATCAAAAAAATCAGCCTCAACAATGAAAACAATAAAGCTAAAAAAATATTTGCATTTTCTTTGTTGAGCGCTCTATCTTATGAGTGATGAAAAATATAACCCGACATAATACCATTTTTATGATCTGCACCATGTGTATGTGTATGCATAATCACACATAGTGCAGAGGGTATAATTTTCATTAAGAAATTTAACTAAGCCCTCTGGAAACAGCAGGGCTTTTTCGTTCAGATAACTGAACGTCGTTCTTTATCAATTTTGAGTCTTATCAAGAAAGGTGGAGGGACAGGCCCTGTGAAACCTTAGCAACCGTCCCGGCAATTGATTTGTCGGGAGTCAGGTGCTAAATCCTGCCCGTTTCGGTTTATACCGAATCAGGGAAAGATAAGAAGCCGGCTCCCTGTAGTTTCTGCAGGTTCTGTTTAAAGCCTCTTCTGAAAATCTTTCCCGCAGGATTTTCGGAAGAGGCTTTTTTATTTCACGAATTCAAATACAACGAAATAACCACTTAAAAGACAGAACTATGAGTAGCAACGGACAGTCCAAAAACTATCGATTCGAAACCCTTCAACTTCACGCGGGACAGGAACCTGATCCTACCACAGGATCAAGAGCCGTCCCTATCTATCAAACAACATCCTACCAGTTCAAAGATACTGACCACGCAGCCGACCTATTTGGCCTGAAAGAGTTTGGAAATATCTATACCCGGATCATGAATCCAACTACGGATGTTTTTGAAAAAAGAATTGCAGCTCTCGAAGGAGGAGTAGCAGCCGTGGCAACAGCGTCCGGTCAGTCTGCTCAGTTTCTGGCGATTACTACGCTGGCTCAAGCCGGAGACAATATCGTAGCAACACAAAATCTCTACGGCGGAACTTACAACCAGTTCAAAGTGACCCTGCCCCGTCTGGGCATTGACGTAAAATTTGTTGAAAACGATGAGCCTGCCGAATTTGAAGAGCTTATCGATGACAAGACCAGAGCGATCTATCTGGAAAGTATTGGAAATCCGCGCGGTAATGTGCCGGATTTTGACGAAATCTCTGCGGTAGCTAAAAAACATGGCGTTGCGCTTATCGTGGATAATACGTTTGGAGCCGGCGGAGCCATTGCACGGCCAATTGATCACGGAGCAAACATCGTCGTTGAGTCAGCAACCAAATGGATTGGCGGACACGGCACCAGCATTGGCGGTGTTATTGTGGATGCCGGTAACTTCAACTGGGGTAACGGCCGCTATCCTCTCTTTACCGAACCGGCTCCGGGATACCACGGATTGAATTTCTGGGAAGTGTTTGGTGAAGACGGTCCATTCGGGAATATCGCACTCGCCATTCGTGCCCGCGTTGAAGGACTGCGTGACATCGGTGCCGCACAGTCCCCTTTCAACAGTTTCCTGCTTTTACAGGGATTGGAAACCCTCTCCCTTCGTGCGGAGCGACATACAACAAATGCTCAAAAATTAGCAGAATGGCTGCAGGAACAGGACACCGTTTCGTGGGTAAACTACACCGGACTTCCGGATCATCCACATCATGAAAATGGAAAGAAATATCTCAGAAATGGTCGTTTCGGAGCCGTACTTACATTTGGCGTGAAAGGAGGTTACGAAGCAGCAAGGTCATTTATTGAACAGGTGGAACTGGCCAGTCATCTGGCAAATGTGGGTGATGCCAAAACTTTAGTCATCCATCCGGCATCTACAACCCATCAACAGCTGAGTGATGAAGAACAGAAAGCCGGTGGTGTTAAAAAAGACCTGATTCGTGTGTCTGTTGGAATTGAACATATCGATGACATCATTGAGGATTTCGAACAGGCTTTTAATAAAGTAAACCGCCAGCCTGCATCAGGAAAAGAAGAATTGCAATCCTGATTGCACTGTAAACAACCATTATTTCTGAATGAAACCATGAACCAAGGAATCAACATAACAGAGCTTGAAAGTCCATTCATCACGGAATCGGGATTTCGATTCGAGCAAGCTCCGGTAGCTTACAAAACCTGGGGAGAACTCAATCCCTCCAGAGATAATGTGATTGTAATATTTCATGCATTGACCGGTCATGCGGCCGCTGATGAATGGTTCTCGGGAATTTTCAGGGATAGTGGCGTTTGTGACCCGGACAAACATTTTATTATCTGCATCAATGTTCCGGGCAGCTGCTACGGTTCCCTGGGGCCACAAACCGTATCTCCCAAAACAGGAGAACCTTACCGTAATGATTTTCCGGAAATCACGATCCGGGATATGGTAAGGTTTCAGCAACAGTTTCTGGATCAATTGGATATAAACGGGCTTGAACTAGTGATCGGCGGATCGATGGGCGGCATGCAGGCGCTGGAATTCATCATCATGGATCGTCGACCTCGTTCAGCTGTGCTGATCGCCATGGGGAAAGCTCATACCCCATGGGCGATCGGTATCAGCCATGCCCAAAGAACTGCCATCATGGGTGACCCAAAATGGAAAGGTGGTGATTATCCGGTGAATGACGGCCCTTTTAACGGAGTGGCTACAGCCCGGATGATGGCCATGATCACGTACCGGGCGCCGGAGGATTACAATCGGAAATTTGGCCGCAAACTTCAGAACGAAGACGGACAGTTTCAGATTGAATCATACCTGAACTACCAGGGTGAAAAACTGGCTAAGCGTATGGATGCCCACACCTATATCACCCTTACGAAAGCCATGGATTCACATGATATTGCCCGCGGCAGGGATGATTATGAATCTATTCTCAACCGGATAGAAATTCCCGTTCAGGTCATTGGGATCACATCAGACCATCTGTACCCTGTTTCTGAGCAGAGGGAACTGGCTGATCTGCTTCCGCGCGGAAACTATACAGAAATCGATTCACCATCAGGACATGACGGCTTCCTGATTGAATTTGAAAAGCTCAACAGCATTATCAAACCATTTATCCAACATAAACAACTTCAACTTGCCTGAATCATGTCACACCTACAAGCAATAAAAAAATCTACAACCCCATACTCGAAGCCCAAACCCGTGAAAAAAATATTTATAGCCGGTGTCGGCGCTGTTGGATGTACGCTAATCCAGCAACTTGAAAAACAGCCTTCACTCAGAATTGTAGGAATTTGCAATTCACGTCGCGTACAATGGTTCAATAATGGAAAGGCGAACTATGCCCACGATGATTTACAAAAAGCACCGGATAAAAACTGGGAGCAGATCCTAAAAAAACTGATATCATTCAAACAGGGAAGTGTGATTTTTGTGGATGCCACCGGGAGTCCGGAAGTATCAGATCTCTACCCTGAACTTTTTGAGAATGGAATCCACGTGGTTACTCCAAGTAAACTGGCAAATACTCAAAGCCAGGAAACCTTTGATAAACTCCACGAAATAAGTGTTAAAAACAATGTCGAGTTTCACTATGAGACAAATGTTGGTGCAGGTCTGCCAGTAGTGAACACAGTGAAAAATTTAATATCCTCCGGTGATAAAATTTTAGAAATCAGCGGGGTTGTTTCCGGTACAATGACTTATCTTTTTTCTGAATTGGAGAAAGGTGCAACATTCAGTGAAACCGTCAACAAAGCCCGTACGCTCGGATATGCCGAGCCTGATCCCCGAGATGATCTCTCAGGTGAAGATGTAGCCCGTAAGTTTCTGATTCTTGCCCGTATTTGTGGAATAAAAATTGAACGGGATGAAGTTTCTGTAGAGTCTCTGATTCCAAATCATTTGAAAAAAGTTGAATCAACTCAGTTTTTGAAAGAATTAAAAGAAAGCGACAGCCACTGGAATGAACGCATTCAAAATGAGGCTGAAAACGGACGAGTGTTACGATACACCGGTAAACTGAAAGATGGCAAAATCAGTGTTGGAATAGAGTCAGTTCCAAAACTCTCAGCACTCGGCAGCCTGACCGGAACAACGAACCTAATTACCATTCGCACAAAACGCTATAATGATCAGCCGCTCACAATTCAAGGTCCGGGGGCCGGAAAGGAGGTAACGGCGGCCGGAGTTTTGGCTGATCTTCTGAAGATCTGAACTAAAAAAACTCCTGGCTTAAAAATGTCAGGAGTTTTTTGATTTACTGCTAAACTATTTCATCCTCCCGGCTACAACTGCAGGAACCGCTGATATACGATCATTAGGATCAAATTTCTCAGGTACAGCAAACATTACGATTGACAGCCCACTCCCATCGGTTGATCTCATTGAGCTTAATGCTTTTCGTCCGGCTTCAACGGCCATCTGCTCTATTTCACGGTCAGATCTAATGAAACTATCTCCGGGAAAGAAATGATCACCTGGGAAAAATGAATCGCCTGGGAAAAAGAGAGTATCAGGAAAATATCTATCCAGGTCACCGGCCAGCTGACGACCATTCATCATCCTGCTTAAAGATACAGGCCGATCCGACATGATAATTTGATAGGAGTTCTTACCAAGTAATCCCTTTTCTCCCACAACATACATCAATAGTTTCCCACTCGACTCATTCATTTTTTCGGCTTTTACACTCAGTCGTCCGTTGTCCACAAACCACTTTGCAAATTCATCTGTTGAAATTCCCCTCTCTCCACTATTTGAAACCAGCATTTTATATGATGACTCATTCAATTCCAGATATAACTCGTAAGCGCTTTGAGCAAAAAGCTGGCTGCCGGATAGAATGAATAGAATAGAAATTCCAACAACTATATTAATTCGATTTCTCATGATAGTTTACTTTTATGATTGATGATTAAACCGACACTTTTCGAACCACGTATCGATCTCTATTCCTTTATGCGAAAATCATCTAGTTCTGCTGTCAATTTGTAGCTTAGAACACTCTCAAAATGTAGATCTGAAGCCGACCTAAATTTTTCCACCACAAATCTACCACTCCCTCCCACTCTGTTGCCACCGGAAAACACTTACGCAAAAAATGACCCTAACAGTTCGTATGAGCTGTTTTATTTACCTGCCGGTCTTCCTTTAAAAAAATTTCATCTAGGGTAAACTTTTTTTCTTGACAAGTACAGAGGCGTTGAGGTACATTGTGGGGAGAAGTGGGAGATAGTGGGGAATTAATTAGCAATCGTTCCCGTACCCGGCAAAAGCCGGCTATCAACAGTTTTAGCAATCCAGGTCCTGCGTGTAAGGGGATCACAAAAGAGAACACCCGTGCCAAGTTTTAAAGGGGAATATGAACACAGTGTGGACAACAAAGGCCGTGTTGCTTTTCCGGCTAAGTTGCGCAAAAACCTCGCTCCTGAGGCACAGGAGAAGTTTACCCTTTTGAGAGGCCTGGAACCCTGCCTTTATTTATACCCACAAGATGAGTGGGAACGAGTTGAAGATAAACTCTCCCAAATTAACAGTTTTTCCCGCCAGGGTCGTACTGTAAAGCGTAATTTCCTTCGATTTGCCGAAGATCTTGTTCTGGACAAGCAAAACCGCATATCTCTTCCATCCCACTTAATGGATTGGTCCGGAATTCAAGATAGCGCCATTTTTATAGGCAGCGGTGAACGAATAGAAATATGGTCACCCGGCAAGCTTGATGAAGTTGATTCCGAACTTAGCTTTGAGTCTTACCAGGAGCTTTTTGAGCAGGTTATGGGCGGTCAAAACAACGGAGGTGAGTTGTGACCGATTTCATCGAACACATTCCTGTATTGTTGAATGAATCTGTTGAGCACCTGATCACAGATCCTGACGGTATATATATAGATGCCACACTTGGCGGTGGCGGACACAGCCAGCTTATACTTCAAAAACTGGGGCCTTACGGTCATCTTTTTGGGATTGACCAGGATAACGAAGCTCTTAGCGCGGCAACTGAGCGCGTGGGCCACGATAAACGATTTACTGCACTTGAAGGAAATTTCGGCTACCTCACTACACTAATTCCACAAAAACACCACAGAAATATTGCCGGTATTCTTTTTGATTACGGTGTTTCAACACATCAGATCAAGGAACCGGAGCGTGGATTCAGTTTTCAGAACGAAGGCCCGCTCGACATGAGAATGAGCAGTATGAGTGGAGTTTCTGCTTATCAGGTTGTTAATGAATACGACTACAAAAAGCTGCGGGATGTCATTTTTCACTATGGTGAAGAGCGAATGAGCCGTCAAATTGCAAAAGAAATCATTGAACGGCGGCCTCTCGAAACTACAACTGAACTGCGGGATGCCGTAGAAAGTGTCGCTAAAGGAAAACACGCCATTAAATCGGTAGCCCGGGTTTTTCAGGGAATCAGAATAGAGGTGAACCGCGAAATGGAAGTCCTGAAAATGGCTCTCAAGGACTCTCTCGAATTGTTGAAAATTGGCGGCCGGATAGTCTCTATCTCCTATCACTCTCTTGAAGACAGGCTTGTTAAGAACTTTTTCAAAAGCGGAAATTTTGAAGGAAAAATTGAAAAGGATTTTTATGGAAATCCCATTAGCCCGGTTAAACAGTTAAACCGCCAGATAATAACACCGGGCAAAGACGAGATTGAGCGAAATCCCGCATCACGTAGTGCAAAAATGCGGATTGCAGAGAAAGTATCGGAGGTAAACTGATGTACATTCAATCTCCTATCAAAGACAAGTTTGAATCAAAAACTGGCAAGCATGGGATATCGCATGGAAAACCGGCCGGCTGGAAAACAAAAAATAACTTAGGAAGTAACGGATTTAAGGGTACAAACGGATCATATGGTACCCGTAAAAAAGAGCCTACTCAAAAAAAAACATCCCTTCCGGCTTTTACCCCCTGGAAGGTAATTCTCGTAAGCTTCGTGATTGGAGTTTGCGGGATTCTCTATATCGGTCATGTTTTCAGCACACAGCAGGCACTGCAAGAAGTTCGCCAGCTGGAAATTGAACTCAATAAAGCCCAGCGGCAGTATAATGCTTCCCGGCTGGAATATGACCGCCTGGTTGGCCCGAAAGAGATCTATCAACGGGCTCGCCAACAAGGATACATTAATGCCGGACCGGCAGACCAAATCATCTACCTTAAACCTTAACCACCCCAATGAACGTAAGATCGGCTATTATGGGACGTATGTTTATGCTGCTGGGACTTCTGTTCCTGCTACCTGCGGCCATTTTACTGCAGATTTTTCGTGTCAACTTCCTGGAAGGTGACGGATTAAAGGAGTTGTGGAGTCAGCAGGCCCTCGATACAATCCCGATTTCCGCCCAGCGTGGAAACATCTTTGATTCAAACGGTTCCTTGCTGGCAACAAACAGTATTAACTACAAAGTTGCTGTTGATCCGCTTGCGCCCACAACTACAAGGGATCAATTGAACAACGTTGCTAATGTTCTGAGTCAGCATACAGGCCGTTCAGCTAGTCACTATCAGAATGTCATCCGGAATGCCTCCAAACGTTCTCGGTACATTGTATTGGAGCGAAGTATACCCGTTTCAGCATATGATGACTTGAAGGAGCTTGGATACAGAAGCCTGATTCTCGAAGAGGAATATCGGAGAAATTACAATTTTGGTTCACTATCGGCACATATGCTCGGTTTTGTCAATCACAACATTGACGGCATGTCCGGTCTCGAGAGCAATTACAACTCTCTCTTGCAGGGTACCAACGGACTGCAGCAGGTTCGGAAAGACCGCAGCAACCGTATTTTTGCCTATGTAGGCGCACCTCAAAAACAGCCTGAACAGGGGTTAAATCTACATACCACAATTGACGCGTACATTCAGGCAATTACTGAAGAGGAACTCGAATCCGGTATTCAAAGACACCGAGCCAACTACGGTACGGCAATTGTCATGGACCCAAAAACCGGGGCAATCAAGGCACTTGCCAATTACCCCACGTTCAATCCAAATTCACTCTCTTCCATCGACAGTGAAAATCGACGGAATTACGCTGTTTCTGACATGTTTGAGCCCGGGTCAACCTTTAAGCTTGTAACAGCAATTGCAGCCGTTGAACAGGGTGTAGTTGATTTTGAAGAAATATTTAATACGCCGGAAAATGGGCAGCAACTGATCCACGGACAGATGATGCGTGATCACGATCCCCTGGGTTCTCTCGATTTTAAAGGTGTAATTGCCAAATCATCCAATATTGCAACTGCTGAAATTGCAAAGCGCCTCAAACCTGAGACCCTCTATCAATATGCACGCAATATGGGATTTGGAACTCCAACTAACATCGATCTGCCGAATGAATCCGGCGGACGCCTTCAGCGTCCATACGAATGGAGCCGCGTAACACAGCCTTGGATGTCGATTGGTTATGAAGTTCAGGTCACACCGATCCAGATACTTCAAGCTTACGGTGCGTTTGCAAACAGAGGCAAAATGATGCGTCCGTATGTTGTTGAAAAAATTACTGATGAGTTTGGCAACATAATAAAGAACAACCGTCCGAATTTGGTTCGAAGAATTGCAAAACCATCCACTATTGAGAAACTTCTTCCTGTTTTTGAGGAAGTAGTAAGTGATTCAGGCACAGCTGAATGGGCACAGATTGAGGGGTTGAAAATTGCCGGCAAAACAGGAACTGCACAAAAGTTAATTGACGGACGCTACCAGGCTCTTTACCGTGCTTCATTTGCAGGATTTTTTCCTTCTGAGGATCCGAAATACGTGATATTTGTATTGCTTGATGAACCACGTACGAGCATCTATGGTGGCTATACTGCAGGTTCTATTTTTAAAGAAATTGCAACCCGAATTGCCGGCCTGGATAATGACATTCATCGAAGCCTGCTTGAAGGTAATTTTGCAGAAACAATTTCAGACAGCCTGATCACGCCTAAACTTGAAGGGCTCAATCGGGATTACGCTAAACTCATTTTGAGCAATAAAAATATTCGCGCCAGTTTTTCCGGATCCGGAGAATATGTTCTTGAGCAGTACCCGGCTCCCGGTGAAAAAATTGCAGGAAACACTTCCCTGAAACTAAAGTTGGGAACCTTAGAGACGGACTCTATCCCCGACGGTTATGCCATGATACCTGATCTTCGATACATGAATATGAGGCAGGCCACTACCCTGTTGCTCTCACGCGGACTGGAAATAGAAACGATCGGTTCAGGTACCATCTATTCGCAATTTCCGCGAGCCGGAGATATGATGAAGAAAGGCAGAACTGTAACTGTTCGAGGCAAAGCCAAACCCATGCAACAGGCAACGATTGTAGCAGCAAACGATTAAATGACGTATAAAGAACTCATAGCATTTTGTAACCCGCTCTCTGTACAGGGATCTGATCCCGGTACGATTGGAAAATTATGTCTCGATTCGAGAAAAGTGGAGCAAAATGACGTCTTTATCGCCATTAAAGGATCTGAAACCGACGGACACAAATATACTCCGCAGGCGATAAAACAAGGTGCTTCTGTTGTAATCGTTGAAGATGACACTGATCCTGTTCAATCAGAGACAGTTGTAAAGGTCGAAAATACGCGTGACCTGCTCTCCCCTCTTGCTCAGAAATTTTCAGGAAACCCTGCCGAGAAACTGACCATTATTGGAATTACCGGAACAAACGGAAAAACAACCGTTGCTACACTTGTTTGGCAGGTATTGAAAGAGTTAAATCAAAAGCCTGCGCTGTTAGGCACCATCCATAAAATTATTGATGATAAGGTGTATGACAGCCGTTTGACTACAGCAGACCCCGTGGAGCTTTCCCGGAGTATGAAACAGATGGTAGACGAAGGCTGCAATTTTCTGGTTATGGAAGTTTCTTCACACGCGCTACACCAAAAGCGTGTTGCAGGAATCAATTTTGAAGTAGCCGCATTTACCAATCTCAGTCTCGACCATCTGGATTATCACAATTCTATGGATGAGTATGCAGATGCCAAAAAACTACTTTTTGACCAGCTTCCACAATCAAGTTGGGCTATTGTAAATGGTGATGACAAGTACGCTTCGCACATGGTACGGGACACCAAGGCAAAAGTCATTGATTTTTCTTTTAAAGGAATCGGTCAGGTTCAGGCCAGTATTTTGAAAATGACACCTGAGCAAACCGTTCTCTCAGTAAATGGTACCAAATTTTTCTCCCCTTTGGTTGGCAAGTTCAACGCTTACAATGTAGTACAGGCTTTACTTATCGGAACCTCACTGGGTTATGATGGAAAGCATGTTGCCGATCAGCTGCCATCCTGCCGGGGTGCTGAAGGCCGGCTTGAAAAAGTAAACCCAAACTATCAGTCTGCCAATGAACCCCTGGTTTTTGTGGATTATGCTCATACTCCGGATGCATTGGAAAATGTTGCCTCCACCCTTTCAGAGCTTAAAACTAAAAATCAGAAATTACTCATCGTTTTTGGTTGCGGAGGCGATCGTGATACATCTAAACGCCCGAAAATGGCCGAGATCGCAGAGAAGTATGGGGATAAAATCATTGTAACATCCGACAATCCGAGAACTGAAGATCCATTGAAGATTATTAAGGATATCGAAGCCGGATTCAGCAATAGTTTTTCTTATCGATCGATTCCTTCCAGGCGAGAGGCGATCAAAACTGCAATTCAGAATAGCGACAATAATACCATCATACTGATTGCCGGAAAAGGTCACGAGACCTACCAGGAGATAAACGGTATTCGCAATCATTTTGATGATCGTGAAGAGTCAAGAAGCGCTCTTCTTTCCCGAAAACAGAATACAAATCTGCGGGAGGTGAACTGATGTTATATTCACTGTTTGAATGGCTCAATCAAAACTATTCGCCCCCCGGATTCGGTGCATTTGATTTTATCACAACCCGAACGGCACTTGCAGCGGTTACTTCACTGATCATCAGTCTGATCATAGGGAAAAGTATTATCCATTGGCTGCAAAATATGCAGCTGAAAGAGGTTATCCGGGATGATATTGGCCTCGATACACACTTAAGCAAAGCAAATACCCCAACCATGGGTGGTGTGATCATAATTTTAGCAACTCTCATCCCCGCTCTGCTATGGATGGATATGACAAGTGTGTATACATGGATGATCATTTTTGTAATGTTTGTACTCGGTGTGGTCGGTTTTATTGATGACTATATTAAAACAGTCAAGAAGGATAAATCCGGGCTTCACGGCTGGTTTAAAGTGGGTGGGCAGGTTTTTGTAGGGTTGATCTTGGGATCCATACTCTACTTCTGGCCCGGTTTCGATGACTTCAACACTCTTTCTACGGTACCTTTCCTAAAGGATGTAAATATTGATTATGCATTCTTTGGCGAAGAGTACGGATGGCTGATCTACATTCCATTGGTCATCTTTATCATTACTGCCGTTAGCAATGCCGCCAATCTGACGGACGGACTTGACGGTCTTCTCTCAGGCACATCAGCCATAGCGGGCGTTATCCTGGGAATCTTTGCCTATGTGTCCGGACGTACTGACTTTTCTGATTTTCTGGACATCATGTATCTCCCCGGCTCGGGAGAACTTACCATTTTTGCCGCCTCACTGGTTGGAGGCTGTCTCGGATTTTTGTGGTATAACACCCACCCTGCTTCTGTATTTATGGGTGATACCGGCTCGCTGGCTATTGGGGGAGCGCTGGGTGCCTTGGCTTTAATGATTCATAAAGAGCTCTTATTGCCCATTATCTGTGGAATTTTCATGGTTGAAACGCTCTCTGTAATCATTCAGACATCCTATTTCAAATACACGAAGAAAAAATTTGGTGAAGGCCGGAGAGTCTTTTTGATGACGCCGATTCACCATCATTACGAAAAGAAAGGATGGTCTGAACCGAAGATCGTTGTACGGTTCTGGATCATAGCAATACTACTTGGTATTGTGAGTCTGTTAACGCTGAAACTGCGATGAAAAACCTGCAGGACAAACATATCGCTATTGCAGGCGCTGCCCGAAGCGGTGTTGCTGCAGCCATACTTCTGAAACGTAAAGGGGCAATTCCTTTTCTATCAGATGCAGGAGATGTGCGTGCAGAATTTGCAGAAAAACTTCATGCGGAATCGATAGAATTTGAACAAAATCAACATTCTGACCGTGCAATGGATGCCGATTTTCTGGTGATGAGTCCCGGTGTACCTACGGAATCTCCCATTGCACAACACTACCTAAAGAGTGAAAAACCGGTTTATTCAGAAATTGAACTGGCTAGCTGGTTCAACCGGTCTCCATTGGTGGCCGTAACCGGTAGCAATGGAAAGACCACTGTGGTAAACTGGCTGCATCATACATGGAAGGTAGCGAAGAAAGAGTGCATTGTGGCAGGGAACATCGGTTATGCATTTTCAGAATTGGTGGATCAAACTGCCCCGAATAAGGATGCACTTTTGGAGGTCAGCAGTTTTCAGCTTGATCATATTGACACCTTCCGTCCGGATGTAGCTGTGATTTTAAATATCACCCCCGATCACCTGGACCGCTACAATCACAATTTTGAAAAATATGCACAAGCAAAGTTCAGAATTGTTGAAAATCAAACTACAGAAGACTGGTTCATCTATAACGAAGATGATTCTGCAGTTTCCGGTTTTGCGAAAAAGTTATCCGACCGGGAGAATGCTCCCCGTATGATGGCTTTTTCTACAAAATCTGAAATACCTGAAGGTGCTTTTGTCCGAAACAGACAATTGATTTTACGACTCGACAACAACGAGGAGACTCTTATGGATATTGATGACATCGCACTGCCCGGGAAACACAATCTGTATAACGGAATGGCTACGGCCCTTGCCGCACGGGCATCGGAAATCCGAAATGAACACATTCGTGAAAGCCTGAAAAGCTTTGAGGGTGTTGAGCACCGGTTAGAGTATGTGCGAACATATAACGGTGTGAAATATATCAACGACAGCAAGGCAACCAACATCAACGCGGTGTGGTTTGCCCTGGACAGTTTTAACATACCGCTGGTACTGATACTTGGCGGCCGTGATAAAGGAAATAACTACCTGGAGCTTGAATCTCAGCTGCGGGAAAAGGTCCATACGATCATCGCAATCGGTGAAGCCAGAAACGCCATTAAAGAACAGGTTGGACATGTTGTTCCAAATTTTGAAGAGGCAGAAGCGATGAAGGATGCCGTCAAGAAAGCTAAGTCAGTAGCCAAGCGCGGCGAAGCTGTTCTGCTGAGCCCCGCCTGTGCATCATTTGATATGTTTGACAACTACGAACACAGAGGAAAAGTCTTTAAACAAGCTGTTTTAGAACTTTAAAACCATACGATATAAAATTTGTACTACACCACACCAAATAGCAAAGTAGGCACAATCTTCGGCACAACGCAGGAAGAGCTCGAAACTCCCGTTCAGGGCAGCGACCGGGTAATTCTAGTCTGTATATTTATGCTGATGACCGTTGGCGCCATTGCAGTCTACTCTTCGATTGCATACTTCGCGCAATCGCACGGCACGTCTGCGGCTACGTTGGTGTCGAGCCATATTGTTAAGCTTGCCATTGCATTTATTGCCATGATTGTGGCTTCCAAGCTCAACTATCGCGTACTGGCACGATTCAGCCGCATCGCCGTCGTATTCAGCTGGATACTGCTCATTGCCGTTATGGTTTATGGTGATATGGTTTTTGGGGCTCGCCGTTCACTGTCAATTGCAGGGTTCTCCTTTCAGCCATCTTCTTTTGCCGTCATGGCACTGATATTGCACGTTGCTGTTCTTCTGCATGAAAAACAGGAATACATAAAAGATTTCAAACGGGCTTTTATCCCAATATTAATCTGGGTTACAACTACCTGCTTTTTGATTGCGCTGGAAGATTTCAGCAGCGCTGCACTGCTCATGGGTATTTCCATTTGTATGATGTTTGTTGGCAGGATAAGTGCAGTACAGCTCTTAGGATTGATCTTAATCGGCATTATTGGTGGAAGTTCACTTGTTATGAGCTCCCCCGAGCGTACAAGCCGTGTTACAGACTACATCACTCAAGTGAAGGATATTAACAGTGAAAATCTGGAGTCGAGTAATGGTTACCAGGCACAGCAGGCACACATAGCAATTGCCCGGGGCGGTCTTTTTGGAGTGGGAATAGGAAAAAGTACCCAGCGTGATTTTCTTCCCGCTCCCTACAACGATTTTATTTTTGCCATCATCACCGAAGAGTATGGAGTACTTGGCTCAACCGCTGTTATGCTCATTTTTATCGTGATTCTCTATCGTGGAGTTGGAGTTATTGCACGCCATTCACCGGATGCACTCGGCACGCTGCTTGCACTCGGAGCAACACTGATGATTACACTCTACGGTTTTGTTAATGCAGCCGTTGCCACCGGTTTATTTCCGGTCACCGGACTGCCCATGCCATTTATCAGCTATGGCGGAACCAGCATGTTGTTTGCCGGAGTAATGGTTGGGGTTCTGCTTAACATTTCTAAGCACAACCAAAAAACACAAAACAGATTTTATAACTGCTAATGACCACGGTCGCAAAGAACATATCATCCACAGACACCCGCTCAGTTGCGGCAGAACCCATCCGGGTTCTGCTTGCAGCCGGCGGTACGGGTGGTCATGTCTATCCGGCCATTGCCATTGCCAACGCCGTGCGTAATTTTGATACCCGTTCAAAAATATTATTTGTAGGTACCCGCGACCGGATGGAGTGGGAAGCTGTACCAAAATCGGGTTACGATATTAAAAGCGTATGGATCAGCGGGTTCCATCGCAGATTAACTCCGCAAAACCTTCTGTTCCCATTCAAACTTCTGACCAGTATTATTCAAAGCTATTCAATTTTAAAGTCATTCAAACCGGATGTGATGGTAGCCTGTGGTGGATTTGCGGCCGGACCGGTTGGATGGGTTGCCGCAAAACTCGGTATTCCTATTGTTATTCAGGAGCAAAACAGTTATCCCGGTGTGACTAATCGCTTATTGGCAAAACATGCTGCTTCGATCTTTATCGCCTTTGAAGATGCAAAGCAGTTTTTCCCTAAAGAAAACATCACTCTGAGCGGAAATCCGGTTCGAGGTGAACTTACGGCAGCCGATCCCGAATCGGCCCTAACCTTCTTCGGATTCAATAATCAATCGCCGGTACTACTCATTTTGGGAGGAAGCGGTGGGGCTCTTGCTTTGAACCGAATTATGAAGGAGAAGATTGATGAACTGCACAACAGAGACGGTTTGCAGATCATCTGGCAGTGTGGCAAAAGATATTATGAAGATCTGGCCCGTGAAATAGATCTTGAATCTTATCCGAACCTCCGTTTGATGGAGTACATCGATGACATGCCTGCTGCGTACGGAGCCGCGGATTTAGTGGTAACCCGGGCCGGTGCCGGAACCTGCAGTGAACTGATGATTTTGGGTCAGCCGGCAGTGCTGGTTCCCTCCCCCAACGTAGCGGGAGATCACCAGGCAAAGAATGCCAAATCGATGGTTGAAGCCGGAGCCGCTGTTTTATTGCCTGAAAATGAACTGGATGACAAATTTACATCGACCATCACTTCTCTGATTGAAAATGAATATAAACTCAGGGAGATGAGTGAAGCTATGTTGTCGCTCGCTAAGCCTGACGCGGCGAATACAATAGCAAAAGAAATTTATAACATCGCACAGAAACAGGAAGCATGAGTAAAAAGATTCAGACACAACCCGTATTTGGCCGGACCAAACAGATCCACATGGTGGGTATTGGAGGGATCGGTATGAGCGGCATTGCCGAAATTTTGCTTCTCCGGGGTTATAATGTTACAGGATCTGACAGCAACCTGAGTGAGACGACCAAACGGCTTGAGGAACTTGGAGCAAAAATTTTCCAGGGGCATAGCGCATCAAATATTGAAGGTGCGGATGTTGTTGTCTACACAAGTGCGGTAAAAGCGGAGGAAAATGAGGAGACGAAAACTGCATTAACCGCCCAGATTCCGGTAATCAAGCGGTCTGAAATGCTGGCCGAGCTGATGCGCATGAAATACGGCATCGGGATTGCCGGCACTCATGGAAAAACAACTACTACTACCCTGGCCGGACATGTGATACAGGATGGAAACTACGATCCCACCATTATTGTAGGCGGACGTGTACACAGTTTCGACAAAACCAATGCCGTTGTCGGTAAAGGAGATATTATCATCGTGGAAGCGGATGAGTTTGATCGTACGTTCCTGCGCCTCTCTCCTTCGCTCGCGGTTATTACAAACATCGAAGCAGAGCATCTCGACATCTACGAAGACCTCGATGATGTAAAAGAGGCCTTTATTGAATTTGCGAACAAAGTTCCGTTCTACGGAGCTGTGATTGTCTGCCTGGATGATCCCAATGTGAGAAGTATTCTGCCGGACATCGAGCGCAGAACCATCACTTACGGTTTTACACCGCAAGCAGAAGTCAGGGCTGTAAACATTGGTCAGAAAGGTTTCAGAAGTACCTTTACGGTTCTCTATCAGGATGAACCGATTGGTGAAATTTCGCTGATGGCACCCGGCGATCACAACATCAAAAATGCTCTGGCAGCTGTGGCGATTGGGCTGGAACTGGGGATGGAGTTTGAAAACATCAAAAAGGGACTTGAACGATTCAAAGGAGTTTTCCGGCGATTCCAACCGAAGATGGATCACGATAACATTTTGGTTATTGATGACTATGCACACCATCCGACTGAGGTTCAGGCAACCATCAAAGCGGCCCGAAAAGGCTGGGAAGATAGACGAATAGTAGCTGTATTTCAGCCGCATCTCTATTCACGGACACAGGAGATGCACCAGGAGTTTGGGCTCTCCTTCTTCGATGCAGAGGTGCTTGTGGTCACTGATGTCTATCCGTCTCGCGAAAAACCGATTGAAGGAGTTACCGGCAAGCTGATTGCCGATGCAGCCAAGACATACGGGCACAAAGATGTTCACTATGTACGGGATAAGCGTGACCTCCCATCGCGATTAAAAAGCATCGTTCAGGATGGTGATATCGTCATTACGATGGGAGCCGGTGATATCTACAAATTTGGCGAACAGTTTACTGAACTCGTTAAGCAAAATTGATTAAACATTGAGCAAGAAAACATCACATAGCGGTAAGAAAAAAGGCGGCATTAAAAAGCGTCCCATTACTCTTATTGCCGGAATTATTTTGGTAGCCGGCCTTGCTGTACTCGGTGGATTCTATCTCGAGCAAAACACCCGTATTGATGATGTGGTATTCACAGGAAACCATTTTACATCCAATGGAGAGCTCCGGGAATCTATCGCTGAAATTACTCCCGTCGGAATGCTGGCAGACAGTGTGAATTTTGGTGAGCTGATTCAATCCGTACGGCAACTGCCTTATGTAGAGAGTGTTGACCTCTCGATGGGTTTCCGCGGGAAACTTCAGATAAATGTTAATGAGCGCACTCCCATCGCAATGCTCGTAGATGGCAGCAAGCGAAGCTATATTTCTGAGGGCGGAGTTAAATTACCGGTCATTCCGGAAAAAACAGAAGATGTGCCTTTGCTTTATGGATTTAATCCCACGTCTGAACAAGACACTTTAAAAACCGATGCATTTAAAAAAGTTGAAGAATTTTTAACGGCTGCCCGTGACAATGAATTTGGCTGGGTAACCATCAGTGAAGTAGCCTGGAATGATCGGGAGGGTGTCGTAGCTCTGACTGCCGAAAACGGAGTGAAACTGATGTTTGGACATTCAAATTACGAATCTTCATTAAAACACTGGCAGGCATTTTACAATGAAGTGATTTCAAAAAAAGGCATCGGAGCCTTCAGGCAGATCGACCTCAGGTTTAGAAACCAGGTTGTCACCAAAGAACTGTAATCCCAATAACACTGATTTAGCAATCAAACAAGACAAGACGGTAAGCTTATGGAACTAGAAAATGAAAATGAACGAATAGTAGTTGGCCTCGACATTGGCACGACGAAAGTTTGTGCTGTTGTGGCTTCGATTGACGAACAAGACCGAATCCACATACTGGGTGTCGGGAAAGCTCCCAGCGAAGGATTGAACCGCGGAGTGGTTGTCAATATCGATAAAACGGTTCAGGCCATTAAAACGGCTGTGGAGCAGGCTCAGCTTGCATCCGGTATTGAGGTAAATTCCGTGAATGTGGGGATTGCCGGTGATCATATTCGAAGCATACGCAGCAAAGGTGTAATTACCATCAACAACAAAGACAAAGAAATTACCGTGCAGGATGTTGAGCGTCTGCTCGAAGACTGTCAGCGCATCATGCTTCCGCCCGATCAGCAGATTCTTCACGTCATACCACAGGAGTTTGTTGTAGATGGCCAGGACGGCATCAGCGATCCGGTTGGTATGAGCGGAATCCGGATGGAGGCTGAAGTACACATCATCACAGGATTGGTCTCTGCAGCGAAAAATCTCTACCGATGTGTTGAGCGCGCCGGATTCCAGGTAGCTGACATCATCCTTGAACCGCTGGCAAGCTCTTACGCAGTACTGGATGACGAAGAGAAGGAGGCAGGAGTGGTTCTGGTTGACATTGGCGGCGGAACAACCGACCTGGCCGTATTTCAGGACAACACAATCCGCCATACAGCAGTCATTGCCATTGCAGGTAAAAAAGTAACGGACGACATCCGGGTTGGATTGAGCGTATTGGACGATCAGGCGGAAAAACTGAAGCAGCAACACGGCGAGTGCTTTGTGGATCTGATCGAGGAAGATGAATCGATTACGATTCCCGGTATTGCCGGTCGCCCGCCCAAAGAGATTACAAAAAGTATTCTGGCCAAAATCATACAGGCCCGAATGGAAGAGATTCTGGAGATCATCGCTATTGAAGTAAAACGCAGCGGTTATGCCGATTCACTCAGCGCCGGTATTGTACTGAGCGGCGGCGGATCTCTGATTAAGAACATCTGCCCTCTCGCCAACGAGGTATTGGGCATCGATGCAAAAATCGGGAAACCACTGGGACTTTCAGGTGGACTGATTGAAGAGGTGAACAGCCCGATGTACGCAACCAGTGTTGGCCTTGTGCTGCACGCAATAAAGTCCGGCGGACCGGAGAACCAGGCGATTGTGCCATCGTCCACAAAAGGTTCGAGTGTGGAAAAAGTGATGAACAATATCACCGAGCGCATGAAGAGCTGGTTTAGAGAACTCTGATCCACCGAATAAACCAACAGTGACAACCGGTAAACGCCGGGAAATCACATTACAACGAATGAGAAATAGCAATCTACAGACATACACTATTAGCAATCATAAATAAGGAGTAAACCATGGAATACAAAAACTCACGCTTTAGCTTCGACGAGAAAGGTCAGGATAATGCGAAAATAAAAGTCATCGGTGTCGGTGGTGGAGGCGGTAACGCCATAAACAACATGATCCATAAAGGTTTGGATAGTGTTGAGTACATCGCACTGAATACAGATGCCCAGGCATTGAAGAACAATTTGGCCGACATTACAGTGCAGGTGGGGTCCAATCTCACCTCTGGATTGGGTGCCGGTGCACGACCGGAAATTGGTCGGGAAGCGGTTGAGGAGAACCGCCACGAAATTGATGAAGCCGTTGATTCTGCAGACATGATATTTATTACTGCAGGAATGGGTGGCGGCACCGGAACCGGAGGAGCACCTGTAGTTGCCGGTATCGCCAAAAGAAAAGGGATTTTAACTGTTGGTGTGGTCACCACTCCATTCCTGGTAGAAGGAAAAGTGCGTATGAAATATGCGCTTGAGGGGATAGCCGAACTGAAAAAGAACTGCGATACCGTCATCGTAATTCCAAATGAAAGACTGCTCGATATTTCTGACGAGAACACTTCTCTGATGGAGGCGTTTGAGCAAGCCAATCATGTACTTTACAATGCAACCCGCGGAATTTCAGATCTGATTCTGATGCCGGGCCTAATTAACCTCGACTTTGCTGATGTTCGCACAACCATGATCGACGGTGGAGCCGCCATCATGGGATCTGCTACAGCCAGCGGACCGGACAGAGCTGAGATCGCAGCGCGTGAAGCGATCAACTCTCCCCTGCTTGATGGGGTGAGCATTCGCGGTGCACGAAACGTATTGGTGAACATCTCAGCAGGTGCCAACCTCGGTATGCGTGAAACAACGACGGCTACAAGTATCATCCAGCAGGAGGCCGGAGATGATGCAGAAATCATACTCGGAACTGTTCTGGACGATTCCTTTGAAGATGAGCTGCGGGTAACGGTGATTGCAACCGGATTTGAACTGAGCGGCGACAAGGCCAAAGCCCGGGTTGCTCCTAACAAGAAGAACGATCCGATTTCATCCAAAAAGAGTACAAATCTGCCTAAGGCGAGCGACATTGCCCGCCGGCACGACAGCTCTATTGACGGACCTTACTACAAAGGTGAAAAGAACCTCAAGAACCTCGATACACCGGCCATTCACCGCCGGGAGGTAAAACACATGCGTTCACAAGATGATGTACAGGCAGACGATGATCTGCAGCATCGTGAATCAATTGAACGCAGAAAAGCGAGCAATGATAATACATCGCTGTCAGAACGTAATGAGAAGATTGACAAGCGAGATACCGATCAGCCCGCTTTCTTAAGAAAAATCATGGATTAATCCACCTCTCCAAAACGGATTTATGATTGCTTTAAAACCATAGATGGGCTTTCTCTGCCTATTCTATAGATTGCTAAATCAAAAAGGGGTTCCTTTGAACGGGGGCTCCTTTTCTTTTTTTTACTACTATCTTTCCTTAAATCGTCTATTTTAATGCACAATAAAAAGGTACGTTAAAAAAAGGTTTACGAAATAGATATGCTCAAATCGCTACAATTGGCTGTCATTTTATGCATGACTCTCTTTGTTTCGGAATTAATTCCGAATACAACTCAATTTGATCAAATACCATCAGTTGTTCAGTATCAATCAAAATACAGTTACTGCAAACCGGATGAAGATCCCAACTTTTCATTGAAATACGAAGATGAGCTCTACTACTATTACACCGGTAAAAAAGTAATCCGGGGAATGATCTATCAATCTGACCCAAATGCTTCTGTTACTTTTGATACCCGTATAAATCAGGCGTGTCAATTTGAACTTACACAGGGCTTTTTGGTTGATCCGGATTTGTTAAATGATGACTTCTCAATTGATGATGCCTGGAAAAACGCACCTGAATGTGACCCTGCTGACGGAAAACCATATCTCTCCGGAATCTATGCTCTGACAATAACAGGGTTTAAAATCTCCAAATCCTATATTGATAATTACGATCCACAACGAATTCGGGATAAGATGCAGATGAGCCGCTTCGAGTTTTATGCAGATTATGATGAAGTCAACGAGGTCATCGCCCCTTCTGAAGTGAAGTGCCCGATTGTTCTCCGTTGATATTTCAGTGCTCGTAGATCATTTTGCGGGTCATTCCCCCGTCGATCACCAGATTTTCGCCTGTGATAAAATCATTCTCCGGATCTGTCAAAAATAAGCAGGCTCTTGCAATGTCTTCCGGCTTACCTACTCTGCCTGACGGGTGCTGATCGTGATCGATATCCCGTAAATCTTCATAATTACCGGTGTGGATCCACCCCGGACTAATGCAGTTCACTGTAATATGTTGATCCGCATAAGACAGCGCCATCGCATGGGTCAAAGCCAGAAGACCACCCTTGGATGTAGCATACGCTTCCGAATTCTTCTCAGACATCATCGAACGAGTGGAAGCAATATTCACCACAGCACCACCCTTCTCTTTCATATGCGGTGCTGCCTCTCTGGTAAGCAGAAAAGCGGCTCTCAGATTGGTGTTCAGAATCTGATCCCACCGCTGAACCGTTAATTCATCCGGGGGTGTAAACTCTGAAATGCCCGCATTATTAATCACTGCATCAATTCGTGAAAATTGCTCAAGTGTGGTTGTAACCAATTGTTTTATAGACTTTGGATCTGATACATCACATTCCAGATACCGGACATTATATCCCTGGCTCATGAGGTTATCCTGCAGTTCCTCTCCGGATTCTTGATCTATATCCGCTATTACCACATTTAAATAAGCTCGTGCGTATGCTTTTACGATCGACTTGCCTATTCCGTTAGCTCCACCGGTAACAATCACTGTTCTGTTCATAATCTCTACTCTTTCACTTAGCCCTAATTAGTATAGTTTACATAATTGAACATCAGTTCATTCATTTTTCAACTTTTCCAATTCTATATCTGTGAACTGCCACCAATCCAAAAAGCGGTCCGGGTAAGAGCGCCAGAAACACAAAGGGCGACTGAAACATGACCCATAAAATATTCAGTAACTGAAGGCTCAATATTGTCGTGGCAAACCCGATACTGTTCACAATCGTCAAACCGGTAGCCACATAATCTCTATCAGATGAGCGGGCAACCATGGTTGAAAACTGTGGAGAATCCGAAACCACGAAAATTCCCCAGATAATCAACAGGCTTAAAAACAGCACTTCATTCAGGTGAAATAGAAAAGGGATCATAAGACAAAATAGCCCGGAAACATACAAGGAAACTTTCGTTACAAACTTGCTGCTTCTCCGGATCGAGATGTGCCCGCCTACTGCACACCCAACTGATCCAATGCCAATAATGATAAAGGACAACAACGAAACAGAGCCTATTAGCTCGCCATGGATTGATTGATAGATCATTAGAATGACGGGTACGAATGCCCAGAAGGTGTAGAGTTCCCACATATGGCCGAAATAGCCAAATGCTGATGCCCTGAAATTACGGTCTTTAAATAGCCGTGGTATCGTGCCCGGCTTAAAGATACCACTTTTACTGCTGAATGGGCCATCCGGAACCAACAGATAGAGTAAAACACCTCCAAAAGTCGCGATTACGGATGTTGAGATCAGGATAAATTTCCATGGAAGATCTCCTGACAGATCACGAATCAGGTGAGGCAGAGCGGTTCCTAATACCAACGCTCCAACCAGATATCCCAGTGCTTTGCCGAGCCCCTCCTTGTGCCAGTCGGATGCGATCTTCATCCCAACCGGGTAGATCCCGGCAAGAAAAAATCCTGTAAAGAGTCGCGTCAACAATAGAGTTAAATATCCGGTACTAAAGATAGCCAAGATGTTTGCGGCAGAACCTGCTATGGCACAAATCATGAAAACGGCAGAGGGAGAAAACCGGTCTGCAAGACTAATGTAAGCAAAAAGGAGTGTTCCCCCGATAAAGCCCAGTTGAACCGCTGAGGTAATATGTCCAACAGCAGCATCTGAAAGCTGTAGCAATTCTGTCAGCTCAGGCAGTACCGCATTTCCTGCAAACCAAAGGGAAGTACCCGTAAATTGGGCAAAGACAATGACCGGAAGAATTCTTCGCGGCACGTTTTCAGTCGTTTGGTTTTTCTCACTCATATTCTTCATTGAACATCATTTCACGGCAGAATATAGGGATCTGACAATCCGTTTCCATTTTATTCCCGGATCCATTATCGTTATGCATCGTGTGTAACTACAAAAATATCAGACACTAATTCAATAACCACTGCGATGAGAAGACTGCTGCTATTTACTATCCCGCTCTGTTTCCTGCTGTTTACAGCATGTGGAACAGACAGTGATGATTCTTTTGAAGTTAATTTTGATGAACCCGGCACGCTTATATGGGGTGGATCACCTGCAGTGGATGGATCAGGAATTCTACTGGAAACAGCAGACACAACCTATGGAGCTCCCGGAGCTTATGAAGATTACAAGGAGTACTTCCCTGAAAATGAAAACTCTGTTGAAGTAGTCGCTGATTTTTTGGTAACCGGGGAAGTAACTGGTCGTGGTTGGGCCGTTTCATACCCGGAAATACGCATAATAGATATAGAAGTGATTGAATAACTTCGTTAACGTGAATTCAAACGAATTTTAAATGAATATCTATCGTCTTTACTTACCTCTGCTGCTCTTTTTTTTAACTCTCGAATTTGGATATGCTCAGGACTACTCCATGCCGGAAGTGAACATCAAGGCAACGATTCAGGATGATGGTACGGTTCTGGTTGAAGAGAGCCGTACCTACAACTATGCCGGCTCTTTTAGCTGGGCAGATTACCGACTCCCGAAACAGGGATTCAAAGAAATACGTGATATCCGGGTTACCGAACCCGACAGCAGCTACATCAACGAAAACAGCGAGGAACCGGGCACTTTTTCTGTATCAGAATCGGATGATCTGATTGTAATTAAGTGGCAATATGACGCTACGGATGAAATCCGGACCTATACCATTCACTATGAACTAGAAGGAGCAATTTCGATCGGGCCGGAGTACAGTGAGTTTTTCTGGACGTTTGTGGGTGAGGGAAGAGATAAAGTGATAGGCAGATCTGAAATCTCTGTTCAAATCCCCGGCCGGATTTCACCTGAATCCATGTTTAGCTGGAATTATAGTTCTGCTTCAGATTCGGAGCTGAATGAGTCCGAATCAACATTTACGCTTAGATCAAATCGCGTTGACAGAAATCAAAATCTTGCAGTTCGGGCGCTTTTCCCAACATCGGTTTTTCAAACCGATTTGATTGAGGTTACTGACCCCAACCTTGACTTGGAAGAAATTGTTCAAGAAGAAGCTGAATATGATGAGATGCTTCAACAACAGGCCGAACGGGATGCATTTTACTCTGAAATTGCGCTGCCAGTCACGATTCTGTTGAGTTTGCTCAGTTTTGCAATTTTCTACTTCTCCTATAGCCGTTATGGAAAACGACACAACACAGCAACGATCTCGGACCGGGAAACAGTTGTAATTCCCGACCGAACCCCTCCGGCAATCATAGGCAGATTGATGTCATCACGTCACACGACCGGAAACCATCTTGTGGCTACAATTTTTGATTTGGCGCGACGCGGCTGGTTCAAAATTGAGGAAAATGAAAAAGAGTCCTCTTTCTTCTCTTCTGAAAAAAGTGAGTTTCAAATCTCGATTCCTGATCAATTGCCCGAAGAAGATCTGCCTAAGTGGGAGCAGATGGTTGTCGATTTTGTCTCCAGACAAGTCATGGCAGGAAATAACACATTTGATAAGATGTTCCAGAAAAGCGGCTCGAAAACTGCAAAATGGTTCAACCTATGGAAAAAGGAAATCAAACAGGTATTTGACGATAAAGGCTGGATTGATAAAAGCAGCTATACGGGAGTTTATATCAATGTTGCCGGGCAGTTTTTTATTGACGTGGCAGCCATCTTTGTACTGATTTTAGCAGGCCCAATCGCAATCATAGCATTTGCTACAACCCTTATATTCATGATTGGTTCCACAGCTATCATTCGCCGAACCAAAGAGGGTGAAGAGATTTTCCGGCGGTGGAAAGCCTACCGTGAAGGGTTGAAAAATGCCGATGATCGAACCATTGAGATGGAGTTGCTTGATCAGCACTTTATCTATGCCACGGCACTGCAACTTTCGAAAAAGGAACTCAATAACCTGATTCAGTCATCCTACGATTCAAGTAGAGATAATCAGTTTCATTGGATTCACACACGCCATGGTTCTACGCATACGCCGGCAACTGCTGCATCAGCCCTGGCAACATTGGCGGCCACAAGCAGTTCTTCATTCAGCAGCGCATCCGGCAGCAGCAGCGGGGCTTCAACAGGATCAGCCGGTGGAGGAGCTACAGGCGGTGCGGGTTGATTTTGCGTAAGTTTGAGAAGACAGTTTTTTTTAATACCCACGGAAATTTCCTTGCTTCCGTGGCTTACAAAATTACAAATTCGTTGTTGGAGAAATTCAAAGTGTTAATTGATTAACCTGATATTTATAACAAAAACCCTTCAACCACCCCCTAACCCCTCCTTGGGAATGAGGGGAAAATATCAGCCTAATTAACATTCCAAATAGACAAAGGCTCTTTAATCCGGCAGGGTGATGAAGACGGACTTTCGCCGAATTGGGGTGAGGTTGCGGGTTTTGTGGCCTTTTCCTTCGGTATCCTCCACCAACAGAATTTCTCTGGCTCCAAACGTTCGTTTTTCGCCCAGAGATGTTTCAATCTCGATCTCACCATCCAACAGAATGATATACTGACGCTGCGGAGCGTTATGAAAGTCGTAATCGTAAGATGGATCTACCTCACGAAAGATGACCTCTTTGGCCGAAACAGCATCGGATAGAGATCCGATGTCCCCGGCATTGTTAAGCGGAATTTCCTTATCTTCAAAACGGCTCTCACCGTTTTCATCGCTGTAGACTCTTGTGATTTTAAACATGCCTGAAAAATAAATTCACTTTTCCTTTCACTTACTTTATCTCAATTTACCGGTATCAGGTATTTCAGATCGAATTCAGACTTGTTTTCTCGCAGATTTGCGCTGGATAAACCGCGGATTTACGCAGAATCTCTGCGAAGATCAGCGAAATTATCTGCGTAAATCTGCGAGAAATAGCTATTGAAGACCTTCAACCATCTCTCCTACTCCTGATTTGCAGGTTCCCGCTTGGCAATCTCTTTCCGAACAGCCGGGGCTACTTCTGTTGCAAACAGTTCGATTGATCGAAGTAACTTCTCATGCGGCACACTGCCCACGCTCATTTGCAGCAGGAATCTGTCATGGCCAAAAATCTCATGCTGATAGAGAATCTTATCAATAATCTGCTGCGGACTGCCTACAGCATTCGCTCCGCGCAGCGTGCAGGAAGCTTCAAACTGCTGACGGCTCATCGGCGGCCAACCCCGCTCTCGTCCAATCCGGTCCATGGTCAGTTTGAACGCCGGAAATGCGATATCATACGCCTCCTGAGTGGTATCGGCGATAAATCCGTGCGAATTGATACTGACGGGCAACCTGCCGTGACCGTGCTCCCTTGCGGCCTGTTCGTGAATCTGAGCCATCTGCTTGAACTGCTCCGGGTATCCGCCAATGATGGCGATAGCCATCGGTATCCCCAACTGCCCGGCCCTGTAAGCTGATTTTGGCGTTCCTCCGACGGCTCTCCAAATCGGCAATTCTTTCTGAACAGGGCGAGGGTAGATACCCAGGTCATTAATAGCGGATCGATACTTACCACTCCACGTAATCTTCTCACTTTCCTGAAGTTTGAGCAGCAGTTCCAGCTTCTCTTCAAAAAGGGGTTCGTAGTTATTCAGTTCATATCCAAAGAGCGGAAACGATTCAATGAAAGAACCGCGGCCGACCATAATCTCCGCCCTGCCCTTCGAAATGAGATCAATAGTTGAATACTGTTGATAGACGCGTACCGGATCTTCCGATCCCAAGACAGTAACCGAGCTGGAAAGCCTGATATTTTTTGTTCGTGCTGCAATAGCCGAAAGTATTATAGACGGTGCAGATGACACATACTCCTCTCGATGATGTTCACCCACAGCAAAGACATCGAGTCCCAGTTCATCAGCCAATTCCGCCTCCTCGAGCAGATTCTGCATTCTCTGCTCATTGCTCAATTTCCCATCCATTTGAGGATGCGGAGTGTTCTCGACAAAGGTGTAAATACCAAATTCCATAGCTTAAAATCAGTTCGTTTATTTTTGTTTAATATTAAACATTTATTCAATGAGTTTCCATTCCATTGTTAACTCACCCCGTAATTTTACGCTTCACTGCCCTTCCAATAAACCGTACCTTTTCACGAAGCGGGAAGCGTCCCAGGTTGGTTTTCACGATTCCCTTTGTAAACCGGGTTCGTTTTGAGTAGTCGATATTCACATCCACGATGACCGGTACTCCTTCGGATGCTGCCCTTAATGCCTGGTCGATAATAATTTGGGAATCCCTGTCATCCTCTATTCTATGATATCCAGCGCCTGTTGCCTGTGCAATACCCTCAATATCGAGCTGACCCAGCTGTGTGCACACTTTTCGGTTGTAAGGGATCTCCTGTCCCTGGGAGATCTGAGACAGCTCACCGTCATTAAAAACGAAAATGACCACACCCTGTTTGAGAGACGTTGCGGTCAGCAGTTCGAGTCCTGTCATCAAAAATGCCCCGTCACCGGCAATCCCCACCACCTGCTTTTTCGGATTGCCAAGTTTTGCACCAATCGTTGCAGGCACGCAGTACCCCATACAGTTAAAATCCGTCGGACAGATGAAGTGACGCGGTTTTCGAACCTCAAACAGTTCAGCTGTCAGAAAGGTATGGTTCCCATCATCTGCCACCACGATCGCATCGTCACTCAGTTGATTTCTCAGCTCCCTGAAAAAAAGTGCCGGATTGACCCTGTCCCCATTTACTTCCTCTTTCCATTCCCTGAAGTAGTTATCCTTCTCTTTTCGGATGATCTCCCTGACCTCATCCCCTCGCTCTTTTCTATTTTGTTCATCATCAAATTTAAGTAGCAGTTGATTGATAACTTCCGATGCGTCCCCATGAATCGTCACTTTGGCCGGGTAGTTTTTATTGAATACATCGGGATTGATATCCACATGAATCAGGTTTTCGGGCACCTTCATCCCGAAGCTTCCGGTTGGAATTTCACCGAACCTAACCCCAATCGCCAGAAGGCAGTCACAATGTTCAAATGCCTTTTCAGATGCAGGAACAGCGTACTCTCCAATCCCCATTCCGGTATGCAGCGGATGATTTCCCGGAAAACTGCTCAATCCCTGAAGAGAAGTCGCCACCGGAGCATTCAACTTTTCAGCCAGCTTGATGAGCGACTCCCCGCAATCCACGGCTCCCCACCCCACAAAGAGCCCGGGCCTCTTCGACTTTTTCAAAAGCTTAATCGCCTCATCAATAGAAGCTCCATTTGGTTTTGGGATTTGCACGGTTGATGAGTACTGTGGAAGTTCATCTATCTCTCCGGAGAACAGTTGCAGATTGACAGGAATTTCTACGAAGACCGGACCCGGCTCATCCGAAACAGCTCTTTCATACGCACGATAAATTGTGGGTACGATATCGCGGTGCTTCTCAACTTTCCAGCTCTGCTTGGTAATTCCGTCCAGTATTTTATGCTGATCGATGTCATGCAATTGGTAGGCTCTCCCGGTGTCGGACCGGATTCCGCCTGAAATCACAAGCATGGGAATTCCATCCAGGTACGCCTCCCCGATACCGCTCATGGCGTGCGTGAGTCCGGCGGCGGGAACGATCATCATGCACCCGATCGAGGATGAAGTACGGCTCATCGCATCCGCCATAAAAGCTCCTCCCCCTTCGTGTGTGACAAGAACCGGCTCGATCTTTTTTGATTTATTCAATTCATCATAAATCTCGGTGTTGTGAACCCCCGGAATTCCAAATGTGTGGGTCACCCCAACCTGTTCAAGTGCAAAAACTGTAAGTTGTGCGCCGGTCTTTTTCATAATCTGTGGAATTATTGTTAAAACAAAAATTTTCGGGTATTGGGCTTTTTCGCAGATTAACGCTGAATTTGACGCAGATTTTCGCAGAACGTCAGCGTAACTCTGCGATTTCATCCGCGGAACTCAGCGAGAAATCATTACGGTATCCATTTTATTAAACAGTTGCGTGAGTTTATAAAAGCGTAATGTACATCAAACCTCCGATCCGGCTTCATTCCCTGCCACTCTTCCGGTCAGAATGCACCCGCCCAGGAATGTACCCTCCAACGATCGAAGCCCGTGAATTCCGCCCCCGCCAAATCCGGCTGCCTCTCCGGCAGCGTAGAGACCTTCAATGGGATCTCCATTCGGTTTGAGTACCCGGCTCTGCAGATCGGTCTGAATCCCGCCAAGACTTTTACGGGCCAGGATAAACTCCCGGATCGCAATGAGCGGATACGCTTTGGTATCATCGATTTTCTGGAACTTGCAGGTTCGTAGGCGATCGCCCATAAATTGTCTCAAATGGACAATTCTCCTGAGCTGTTCATCATTCATGAATTTCTTTCCACGGGCAATATTTTCATCATACGACCGAATTTCCTTCTCGAGCAAATCCCCATCAACCGATAGATCTCCGTTTAGTTCGTTCATTTTCCTTGCTAGTTCAGAAACAGAGTTTGCAGTCACAATATCGATACTTTCATCCAGCAGTCGGTCAGTCAGTTTCTTATTGCCAAACAGAAGTGTTTTTACAACCTCAAGGCGTTTTTTATCCCTGAATGCCGTCATATACTCCGCTCCCGAAACAGCCAGTTCACGCTCCATGATCTTCCGGTTCATCACCTGCCAGGAGTACTTGCCCGGCTGCTTGCAGATCTGCTCAACCAGAAATCGCGTGTCGTAAGAAGTTACCAATGGTACCGGGCCGATCCGCTTTCCATGAGCATTTATCCAGAGCGCTGATTTTGGCGGAATCAAGCTTAGGCCGTGATGCGGTTTCCTGGGATTTGGATGATGAATCCCAGCCGCATAGTGAAACTGCTTCTCGAGATGCGTTACATTTCCACCCGCTTTCTCTACGGAACGATGCATATCTCCATCGGCATATTTATGAGAGCCCGTCAGCATCTTTTCAGGCGGATCACCCCACGGTTTATACCAGTGTTTTCGCACCACATCCAGATCCCCACAAATTCCACCCGCTGCAATTATCACTGCACCGGACTCCGTCCGAAATTTCGTTTGATCCGTCTCGATCACCCCATAACAGCCGGTCACTTTTCCATCCTTTGTTTCCAGCTGCTCCACTTTATGATTGTACCGGATTGTCAGGTTTTCACGGTTTGGGTGCTCATTCATGTGTGTGATGAGTGCCTCCATCAATCCTTGGCCCGTCCCCCATGTGATATGCCAGCGCGGCACGGAGTTGCCCGGTTTGAACAGTCCCCGTTCCGGCCAGTTGACCATTGCCAGAAACGAAACTCCGCGATCCTTCAGCCAATGGTAGATGTACTCCAAAGAGTTGTGAGTATAAAACTCAGCCCACTTTTTCGGCCAGACGGTATCCTTCTCAAATTCAGCAAAGGAGGTCCAATCTCTGAGGGCAAGATCAGGTGAATCATCAATTTTCATCCTCTTCTGCTCGGGTGTACCGATCATACAAATTCCGCCAAACGACCACTTGGCAAGTCCGCCCAGATTCTCTTCGTCATCTCGATCCAGAATCAACACTTTCTTGTTCCGGTCGAGAAGTTCTATGGCAGTAACGATTCCGGCAATACCTCCGCCAACAATGGTAATATCAGATTTGTATATCTTATCAGGCATATTTTTGTGGATTGATTCCTTTCTATTTAAAGAAAAATCAACTCACGAAAAAGAATCATTAAAAACAATTTACCTGTTTTTATATGGTCCGATTGATGAGAAGAGAAACCAAAATGAAATAAACAGAAGAGTCATTAATCCGATCGATTTCAAAGAACCAAACTCCATTTCAAGTTCATATACTGGAGCAATAATACCAGCTATCAGCCCACTAATAAATGCTATAAAAAAGATAGTCACTGCCAGACGATACATACGATTTCCAAAATCTGTAGGCGGATTCTTAACAGTTCTGAGGAAAACTTTCCAATTCCGGAGTCCGATTTCTGAGATGTTTTCAGCCGAACTACTTTCCTTCTTCATTCAGTTCTTTTTTATTGAATTTGGATTACAGAATAATTGAATTTCCGTTACATTAATTTCACAATATTTAAATTCCTCAAAAGAAACAATCATTTAATCCAAAATGTAATCTGATGCTAAAAGTAGCCCTGGCTCAAATCACCCCTGTTTGGCTCAATAAATCCGAAACCATCAATAAGGTAAAAGATCAGATACAGAAAGCAGGCAAAGAGGATGCGGACCTCATTGTTTTTGGCGAGGGAGTTGTCCCAGGCTATCCACACTGGATCGGTTACACAAACGGAGCTGCATGGGACTCAAGGGTTCAGAAAGAGATTCACGCGCACTATATCAAAAACGCGGTACAGATTGAGATGGGGGATCTGAATGAAATATGCAAACTTGCAGATCAATTTAACCTGGCAATCTACCTTGGAGTAATTGAGAGGGCCGCCGATCGAGGTAATCACAGCCTTTACTGCTCTCTGGTTTACATCAACCAGAACGGGGAAATCAAATCGGTTCACCGGAAACTTCAACCTACTTATGAAGAAAGGTTAACATGGTCGCCGGGTGACGGAAACGGTCTCAGAGTTCATACACTTGGAGAATTTACCGTGGGCGGACTCAATTGCTGGGAGAACTGGATGCCGCTGCCAAGGGCTTCTCTCTACGGACAAGGTGAAAATCTCCATATTGCTGTTTGGCCGGGAAGCTACCGAAACACGCACGATATTACGCGATTTATTGCCAAGGAGTCACGTTCCTACGTCATCTCCTGCTCTGCATTGATGACCCGGGATGATTTCCCAAGCGATATTCCGCATTACGATCTGATCATGGAAAACGTACCGGATGTGTTAACCGACGGTGGCTCATGTATTTCTGATCCGCGTGGTGAATGGGTTGTGGAACCGGTGATGAACGAGGAGAAACTAATCACTGCCGAACTGGACATCAACCGGGTTTACGAGGAGCGGCAGAACTTTGATCCGAGTGGTCATTATTCCCGGCCGGATGTGACTAAGCTGACGGTAAATCGGGAGAGGCAGTCGGTTCTCAATATAACAGAAGATTAAATTGAACAGTGCGATTCGTCATTGAGAAATCAATTCTGGAACATATCCTCTCATTATCGACAGGCCATAAAAGTATTTGGACTTATCCTGTTATTCATTCTGATTTCAGATAATGTATCTGCCCAGCACTGGCGACTCTCAGCCGGCTATTCCATTCAAAAGTTTGGGCTTGAAATTACTCCAAATAACGACTATTACGGTGAAATCGGGCCTACCCAAAAAGGCAATCTGGAAATAGAACTGGAACGCTACTTACTTTACCGGCTTTATGTAAGCGGAACCGGATCAGTTCTGGTAAACAACGATGCCAGTACCTTTCACGGCGGACCTATAAACTTCAACCGGACAGGTCTTGGAATCAATCTGGGAGTTAAATGGAACACAATCGATCTGTATGCAGGTCTTCATGGAGGTTATACCTGGAACATGAAGTTTAAGGCCTATTCATCAGACGATTACGATTCGGATACTTACTGGATAGATTCAGCGGCTCAACCCGATATCTACAGCGGGGGATTTACTTTCGGAGCCAAATACTACCTGCTCAATCATTTCAGAATACAGGCAGAAGTGAAGACACACTCCTATTCAAATCAAAATTTTGAGCCAATATCCGACACAGACTTCATTCCGGCTGTTTCTGATGTCGGATTCAGGGACCTGACTTTCTCTGTCGGAGTTTCTGTAAGCATCCCCTGGTACAATAAAGGCCGGCTTAACGAAGAGAACCGGAGCAGACGCCCGTCAGCTCTGATGAGTGTGAGCGGTTTGCAGTTTGATGCACCAAAAAACGAATCATTGATCACGTCTCCTTTTGGCACGCGCTGGGGACGCCCCCACGAAGGTGTTGATCTTGATGCAAATCGGGGTGATGAAATTCTTGCAGCCGCAGACGGCGTAGTGGAAGAAATCAGTACAACTGCCAGCTACGGCCGGAAAATTGTGCTTCGGCACGGGCGTGAGTTTACAACCGTCTATGCACATCTGGACAGCTTTAAGGTTAAAAAAGTTGATAGAGTTAAGAGAGGGCAAGTTATCGGGACAGCCGGCAGCAGCGGGGTTGTCACAGGAGTTCACCTCCATTTTGAATTACGCCGAAACGGTGAACCGGTTAATCCTCAAAACTACATACGATTTTAGTACCGGAATCTGTTATAATTGTAAAATCTGTTCAATCTTTCAGATTTGCTTGATATCATTTACGGTTTTTGTATAATTAGTTTCAATCAACATCATCTTCACCAGCTCTGCTCTATGTCTAAAAAAACCTACTACGCCAAAGTTCTCGTCACCACAACGCTCATTTCATTTCTGGGTCTGGCACTCAACCTGAATTCACTTTACGGACAAAACGGGCCTGACTTCGTTCTTGCTTCTGATAATGAGGATCCGGAGCGGACCAAAAATTTGCAGACGCTCGTTGAACAGATGAATGTGAAAGGATATGATTTAAAAACCCTGATGGAAGATCCGCGTTTTGAGCTTTATGATGGCATTACGGATCGTTTTACGAAATCTGCTGAACGAAAATCCCCCACTTTTGATCAATACAAAAGGATATTGGGCTACGAAGCTAAAATGCGCAACATTCAGAATTTCATTGAATCAAACCGGGATCAATTGATAAAAGCTGAAAATGAGTATGGTATTCCCCGCTATGTGATTGCAGCTATTATTGGAGTGGAATCAGATTTTGGTAAAAATACCGGAAAGTACAATCCGCTGAATGCGTACGTCTCTATGATTGCTGATAATTACCGGTCTGAGTTTGCAACTGCGCAGCTTGAGGAGCTGTTAAAATTTACTTCCGATCGAGAAATGGATGTATTTGAACTTAAATCGAGTTATGCAGGCGCCATGACATTTGCCCAGTTTATTCCCTATTCACTGAACCGCTGGTGGGTTGGAAATGACCTGACCAGCATGGAAAACAATATTCTCTCCGTTGCCAACTACCTGGCCCATTTCAAAAACATTACCGGCAGTGTGGAGCGAGCTGTTTATCGCTACAATCCAAGTCAGCTCTATACCGATGCCGTTCTCTCTTTAGCAGCAGATGCTGAAAGGATGTTTGATTGATGACGTAAAGTTTCATAGGCGGTAAATCTTTTCCCATCATTATTTAAGATGAAGACCTGTCAGGTTTTAGAAACCTGACAGGTCTTCCGGCAACGCTTATATTAATAGTTTTTGCCTTTCTGAATTGGAAACCTTCTCTGTACCTCCTGTGATTATCTATACCTCGAGATTTCTATACTATTACGCCACCAAGGCTCGAATACACAAAATTACACTAAGTGATATCTGCGATTCTCAGCGAAGATATCTGCGCAACTCTGTGAGAAATAAACTCTCATAATTTATAATATCAAAGACTGACAGGATCCCTTCCCGTATATTTTTGATTGGAAATAATTCGAACCATCCCATAATTCTACAAAAAAAGGACAGCCTGATTTAATCAAACTGTCCTTTTCTGAATTTTTGGAATTTAGAGAGACGCTGTCAGGAACCGACTACTGTCGGCACGCTGACAGGTCTTGAATTAATTACCCATCATCTGGAGTCCAGGCAATCCGGTCGGTTCGGGCGATTGAAACGGAAACGGGCCGGCAGGTTGACTTCTAGGCCACACTTCATTCAATGTATCTCCATCGTAGAGACGACCATTCTTCATCACATACTGAATGCTGTCACTGTTTCTCAAATCATCCAGAGGATTTCGATTCAGAATAACCAGGTCCGCCAGTTTTCCTTCTTCTATCGAACCGATATCTCCATCAAGACCCAAAGCTTCCGCACCCTGAATCGTCGCAATTCTCAACGCCTTGTGCGGGTCCATATCGTCCCAAGCCATCGCCCAAAGTTCCCAGTGATAGCCGAGGCCCTGAAGCTGTCCGTGGCTTCCCACGCCATTAATGCCACCGGCATCGTAGATATCATCCACAATCCTTGAGTGGCGATCCATCACGTAGGCATCATCATGGAACCATCCTGCACTACGGCGCATGGCTTTACTTTCAAGCTCTGCAAGCGGTGTGAAATGTTTCAATTTTGGATTGTTAGCAGCGTCTTCCTTGGCATAGAAGTAATTCTCGGCCCATGGACCTCCATAGGTCACCAACAGTGTAGGTGTGTATGCCATCTGAGATTCTGCCGTAACCTGGATCACATCTTTATACACCGGTGATATCGGATAGTTGTGCTCCTGTCCCGGATAGCCATCAATCAGCATCGTCATGTTCAGCTTCATATCGAGTGAGCCCTCCGTGGTTGGCATCAACTCCTGCTCTTTGGCAGCCTGCAGAATCCATTGCCGCTGTTCACGATTCCCGGCCACATACATTTTGATGGTTTTGGTATCATAGTATTTACTGTAGCGGGTCAGAACATCGCGGGCGTGATCCAGATCCCGAATATTTTCTGACCAGAAAACTCCCGGACCGGTCTGATAGATTCTGGGACCGATAATATTTCCTGCTGTCACCTGATCCGAGTAGGTGATCAAATCGGTTGTTCCGGTTTGCGGATCACGGAGGGTGGTTACACCATACGCCAGGTTTGCGAGAAATGACCAGATCTGAGGCTGATGTAGATTCCGGTATGGCCGAACGTGGGCATGAGTATCCACAAAGCCCGGAATAATGGTTTTCCCACTCACATCCCGTTCCTCAGCTCCTGATGGAATCTCAACCGAACCGCGTTCTCCTACGGCAGCGATGCGGTTGTTCTCAATTAAGATATCCGCGTTTTCTATCACCTCATATCCATTCATGGTTATCACGGTTGCACCGCGAAGTGCAAGTACTCCTTCGGGCGTATCGCGATTTGCCATCACTTCAATGGTCAGTTCTTCAGCTTTGTAATCTTTAGGACGGTCGGGATCTTCTTCCTCACTCTCCTCAGATTCTTCTTCATCAGACTCCTCGGGATCATCACTCTCTTCATCCTCATCAGAGTCTTCATCTTCCCCCTTCTCTTCATCGTACTGTTCCTGTTCACGTTTTCGCTCGGCATAATCATCGAGGTTAAACCTGAAGTGACCGTTCCCGATCGACCAGTGAACGGTACGCCCATCCCAGCTCCAGGCAGGGAATTGTCCACCGATATCCGTCAGCTTGACGGAAGGAAAAGCTGCCCGATCCGGATTAGAAACACTAATCGTTTGAGCTTCTCCGGCTCTCGGTACGGTAACCGTATAGATATCACTGCCGATTTCTGCCAGTGCCTGATCTCCTTCCGGCGCCATCAAAATTGTCGATGCCCTGGTTGGGCTGCTCGATCCCGGTGAAGTTGGGCCTGTTACTCGCAGATGTTCCCGTTCATCGGTACCGTCATACCGGATGGAAATCAGACCTCTCATCGTATGATTGAGGAAGATCCGGTTACTGTCTTTCACAAAGTGAGGATTTCTGCGGCCTTCGGTACTGGCAATAAAATTAACATCACCGCCATCGGATGAAACCCAAACCAGATCTTCAGCAGAAAACGGGACAAACGGTCCGGGAGCTGTTGTAAAGTTTCTCTCGCTACCTCGAACTGCGACAATCCGGTCTTGCGTTTTAGACCATGCCAGCTGCTGATACACTCCTGATTGATTCGTCAACTTCTGGGCACTTCTGCGTCCATTACTGCGCATTCTGTAAATGTGTCCCCCTTCATCGGGATGCCACGTGGAAAAAGCAATCCAGTTCCCGTCGGGCGACCATGTAGGAAACGCTTCAACTCTTTCCATGTCGGTTAACTTCCGGGGAGTCCCATCAGGCAGATCCATCACATAGAGATCATTCAAAACGGTGAATGCCAGCTGAGACCCATCCGGAGATGGAACTCCATCCCGAATCTGACGAACCACAAATTCCTCATTGTCCTCAATCGGGTATTTAAACTCCAGACGCGGACCAAGCTCCACTTCGGTATCTATTTCAAATGGAATGTCTTCGGCTTCCCCGTCCGGATCTACCGGCACTTTCCAGAACTTCCCGCCGTAGGTTGTAATCACATGTTGATTATCCGGTGTGAATGACATGGATGGCAGCACATCGCGTGTAGCTCTAGACTCCTGATCATCACGCTGAATCGGGTATGCTAGCCATCTTTCTTCACCGGAGTCCAGATCCCGAAGCACCAAACCGGTTTCATTATCGTGGCGAGTCCCGTATACCAGCCATTTTCCATCCGATGAAAGAGTGGGGCGAAATGCCGAGCCGGTTCGGGCCGTCTGAGTATGACGCTCTCCGGTTTCCAGATCTACTTTTGCAATCTGGTATTGTGGAAGAATTGCGTTGTAGCTCCAGTCACCGCTTCGCTGTGAGAACCACAAATATTGGTCATCGCCGCCAAAAGTTGGCTCAATCGTTTTCAGGTTGTCTGGGGTGTCCATAAACTCCGTACCATTACCTCCATCCACGTGATACATCCAGAGTTTGTGAACACCGCTTCGAAGTCCGGTGCGCGCTGCAATGATATAGTCCCCGTCCGGTGTGTAAATTGGAGACTGCATACGGTAATTATTCCCCCGGGTTCGCTGCTTAGTCTCCATCGTTTCAAGGTCCAGAACCCAGACATTTTCACCACCGCTTCGATCTGAAATAAATACCACCTTATTTCCGTCCGGATTGTAAGATGGCTGAGCATCAAAAGCCATACCGTGTGTCAGCTGAACCGGTTCCCCACCCTCGATGGGCAGCTCAAACAGGTTACCCATAAATTCAAAAACTATCTTTTCTCCTGACGGATGCACATCCAGCGACATCCAGGATCCCTCATTTACCTGAAGCTGAACGGTTCGATCCGGTTCAATATGTAAATCTTTATGGCTTGGCTCCTCTTCACCCTGAGCTGATTGCCCAAAAGCAAAAGGAGTAAACCCAAATAGCACCGTAATAAGCGCCAATGATAGAAGTCGTATCAATTTCTTCATGTTATTTGATTGGTTTGAGTTGTGGATTATTTGATAAAATTTTGCGCTAAATCTATAGATCAAAAAATTAAAAAGTCCCCCTTAATAAAGGGGGATTTAGGGGGATGTCAACTTCAACTGTAAAAATTTGCTTGAACACCCCTCTAAATTTCGTTTCACGTGTCGCTAGTGCTCGGAGCCCCTTGTTAGGGGAGACTTTTACCCTATTGTTTTAGACCAATGTAGAACATAATAAATGAGAGGCGCCTCATTTGTAAAAAACATGCCGATTTCAGGGATTCCCTTAAAACATCTGCGCCTTTAAATTATTATTATATGTTCAATTGTTCGATTTGAGGGTGACTTTATGCCTTTAGATAAAAATCAGGCAAATCTCTTATACCCTCCACTAATCGGTATTACAATTTTTTTGACGCTGTCAGGACCTGTGGACGCTGACAGATCAAATCGGATCGATAATAAACAGTAGAATAATAAACATACGGAGCTACCAAACATGAAGAGACCTACGGAAGGCGGATTAAAGCACATGAGAGATTTCATGGCTGAACTGAATCTAAAAGAAGATGAATTTGAATTTTATGGAAAATATACCGGTAAAATCAGGCTGAAAGCCCTGAAAAATCGGGAGGAGCAGGATGACGGTAAATTGATTTTGGTCACAGCCATCACTCCCACCCGTGCAGGAGAAGGAAAAACACTGACCAGTATCGGGTTGGGGCAGGGACTGAAAGAGATTGGCAAAAATGCGATGATTACTTTGCGTGAACCGTCCATCGGCCCAGTATTTGGAATGAAAGGCGGTGCTACCGGAGCGGGCAGATCTGAAGTAGTACCAATGGAACGAATCAACCTCCATTTTAACGGGGATATGCACGCCATCACCACGGCTCATAATCTGTTGGCAGCAATTGTAGACAACCATCTGCATCAAGGCAACGATCTGCAAATTGATTTAACCCGGCCGGTTTGGAACCGCACACTGGATATGAACGAACGAGCATTGCGAAATGTGGTGATCGGCTTGGGCGGCTACCCAAATGGCGTGCCCCGAGAATCCAACTTTATCATTACAGCCGCATCGGAAATAATGGCGGTATTGGCTCTGGCTGAAAACCGATCAGACCTGAAACGAAGGCTTGGAAATATGATTATCGGGTATACACGAAGTGATGAACCGGTTCATGCCAAAGACCTGAAAGCAGAAAAATCCCTGGCCGTTGTATTGAACGAAGCGATTATGCCAAACCTGGTTCAAACAACTGAGGGAGCTCCCGTTCTGATTCACGCCGGACCTTTTGCAAATATCGCACACGGTACCAACAGCGTGATTGCCAACCGGATGGCTCTAAAATTTGCCGACTATGTGGTCACGGAAGCCGGTTTCGGAGCTGATCTGGGAGCTGAGAAGTTTTTCGATATTGTGGGACGGCAAACCGGAATCTTCCCTTCAGCGGTTGTTCTGGTTGCTACGGTAAAAGCACTGAAGTGGCATGGCGGTGTTGGAATGGAAGACATCAACAAGGAGAATGTCATCGCAATTGAGAAAGGAATCGTAAACCTTAAGAAACATATCGAGAATGTTCGAAAGTTTGGATCGAATGTAGTGGTGGCCATCAACCGGTTTGATGACGATACCGACAAAGAGATCGCCTGGATCCAGAACTGGTGTTCAGAGCAGAGAGTATCCTGCGTACCCCACACGGCATTCAGAAATGGCGGAAAAGGAACGGCTAAACTAGCTGAAGAAGTGGTGAAAGCTGCTGAAACCCCATCAGACGTGAAGCCGATCTATGATGTGGCACTACCGGTTGAAGAGAAAATCAAAACCATTGCATCAGAAATTTACGGAGCTGATGAGATCTACTTTGAAACAAAAGCTGAAAAGGAGCTCTCACGTTTTAAGCAGATGGGATATGATAAACTGCCGGTCTGTATTGCCAAGACCCAGAGTTCACTCAGTGATAAGAAAAATGAACTGGGAGCCCCTACGGGTTGGACACTGACCGTAACGGACATCCGTCTGTCTGCCGGAGCCGAATTCCTGGTCGTTGTCTGTGGCAACATGATGCTGATGCCCGGACTGCCTAAAGTGCCGGCAGCCTACAACATGGACGTAGACAGTGAAGGCAATATCAGCGGATTGTTTTAAAAGCTTCTCCCCTCGAGGGGAGTGGCTCGCTTCGAGCGTGACGAGGGGTGTTCATTTCGAAGTGAATATGAACACTAGTAGTAACTGGAGATTGAATTTCTATCTCATTTAGAAAGTATGTTTTCGACAAACCTGTCGAATAACTTTACATACAATCATCCTGTTCACAATTGGTTAACACCCCTCCCACCTTACGGCGGTGCTCCCCTCAAGGGAAGAAATCAGTGGGAAGATGCTGTCAGGAACCGACAACTGTCGGTACGCTGACAGGTCTTAGTTCCCATCTAAAAACAAAACCCCTTCACTCTTTCGGATGAAGGGGTTTTATTATATTGTCATTACGCTTACTTGTCCAGCATCAATCGCTGCCTTTATTGAGGAATTTTGCATCCACCGAATATCCGCCGCTGCCCAACATTGCAAGAGAAAGTGTGATGAGTAGCATCAGGATGTCGACACGGACACCTGCATCGGAAATGTCAAAATCTCCAATCTTTGTGGTAAAAATTGCCACAATCATAATAAAGGCAAGTAGCAGGTTTGGAATGCGTGCTTTAGCACCGACCAGAACCATCAGTCCGCCCACAAATTCTACAAGAGCAACCACCCATGCCATGATACCGGCCATTGGAATTCCGAGATCACCAAAAAAGCCCTGTACCCCTTCAATTCCATTCAGTTTTCCCCAACCGGCCACTATAAAAACAAATCCTACACCAATTCGAAGTAATAAAAGAGCAGCATCATGATTTTTAGTGAGATTTGAGTCGTTCATATCTTTCTCCTTGTTATTTTTGATTAATTGTTTGACATCAAACTACTTCTATAAATTAATCTGATAGATGGATTTTGCAAATAGTTTGATTCGGAGAAGCTAATTCAGTTCTGCCGGTTATTTCAGATCACTGCTCCAAAACCACTGACCGGCCGACATCACCCCTTCAATATTCTCTCCGAATGGCATGGACTCCAATGGATTAACACTCAATAGAATCAAATCTGCCCGGTACCCTTTGGCAACTCTCCCTGTTTGATCAGCCTCGTCCAGATATTCGCCCACATTGATGGTTCCGGTTTCAAGGGCTTCAAATGGGGTTAACCCGGACTGCACAAGTAATTCGAGCTCCCGGTGAGCTGAGTATCCCGGCGGATTGAAAATCTGGGGAGCATCGGCTCCAAGCAGAAGTCCTGCCCCGGCTTCGTGAAGCGCAAGTGTCAGCTCTTTTCGAATCTCCAGGTATTTACGCGCCTGCTCCGGGTCATAATCATCGGAAGACCTGATATTTTGAATATACTCCTGCCAGCCACTCACTACATTTTCCGGCATTTGATCAACCCCGGGCCACTCCATCATGCTTTCTGCGCTGTTTTCAGGATTGAATACATTTTCCAGCAAAGTGTTGGTCGGTACATTCCAGACATTTGCTTCAACAGTTTGCCGTGCGGCTTCAGTAATCAGAGATTCATCAACATGCGGAGTTAGGTCGTAACCAAAATAGATAATATTAGGATCGGGGCGGTTGGCTGCCTCTCCGGCCATAAATTCCATGTAACGGTCGAGGTGGTCAATCGTTCCCTGTCCTGCTTCCAGTGTTCGCTCCAAACCCACATCGTAGGATATATGCCCTGCAAATTCCATCTCCTCTTTTTGAGCTTCATCAGCCATGGCGTCAAAAACTTCTCTTGAAAGCCCGGGGTGAAGTTTCAACAGATCGTAACCCGCTGCTTTCTGATCCCGAACCATCAGCCGAGCATCTTCAGGTGAGTTCACAGAATTTCCGCTAAAAGATGGTCCGGAAGTAAAAATTCTCGGGCTGTCAATATCTCCGTCAGCTGCCTTTTTCCTCAGATCCAGGTGTGAGGGCTCCCCCAGCATACCGCGAATTGTGGTAATTCCCTGCGAAAGGTACATCTTCAGCACCTGTTGAACATACTCCTCACCCTGTTGTTCAGACGGAATATGTGCGTGCATTTCGGCAAGACCCGGCATTAAGTAATACTCGCCGGAGATGATCTCTGCTCCACGAGGCAGTTCCGCCTCAGCTGCAGGCCCTACCCAATCGATTACACCATCCTTTACAATCACCGTCCGGTCGGACTCAATTTTGTCAGACTCCATCGAAAGTAAATGAACATCCTGAAACACAACCGTCTGTGCCTGACTTAGAGCGGCAATCATCATAAACATTACGGAAAGAAGAAAAGTGATATAACGAATCATCGGCCTGATATTTAGTTAAAGAAGATTAGACCAAAGATGTGAAATATTGAGCAAATATTTATCAGTCGTTTCGAAAGGCGAGAATATAAATCACAAAATAGAGTGTCCAGGAAAATCTTTCCCTTCTCTACAATGTGACTTTCCTCAATAGTGAAACCCGCAAGAAACCCGGAGCAATTAAATGAACGGAAGGTTTTCAAGATTCGCTTTTCCACTTGCACCGACAATTCAACTACTTCAGAATCATTTTTTATTGATGATTATGCCGATTCGGATGCGTCAACTCTCCGCAGGTGTAAAAATCTGAACTTTGTTTTCAACCGGCTCAAGGGTTCGCAGATAATCGTAAATTGCTTCCAGATCTTCAGTAGCCATACCGGCATACATCTGCCACGGCATCAGGGTCTGAAATTCACCAGGTGCAACTTTATTTGGCGCGTAAGATGAATCAGCATAAACTTTAAACCTACGAACAAACTGCTCTTTCGACATATTTTTAATTCCCGTTTCGTGAGGTGTAAGGTTTGCTGATCTTACGATAGATCCGTCCGGTAAGCGAAACTCATTGCCACCCGCATAAGGTTCACCCACAAAAGCTCCATTCTCCATGCGGGTGTGACAATCGGTACAGGCAGCTGCAGTTATCATGTAGCGGCCGTAGTCCACAGGGTTATCAAGTGTGGGTCGTGGCTGAAACTCAGGTTCTACGGGCATAGTGTTGATCAAAAGACTGACCGGAAAATCTGCTGATGAGGATTCCAGCTCATTTTCAATCGGATCCAGAGTTCTCAGATAGGCGATTACGGCATAGATATCCTCTTCAGCAAGTTTTGAGTAGTGAGGATAAGGCATCACCGGGAAAAGTGCCGAACCATCGCGGGAAACTCCGGTCGTAATAGCACGAAATATTTCTCCATCAGTCCAGTCGCTCAATGCAAAAGGTGTCAGGTTCCTTGAAACAAATCTCCCCGGAAAGCCCATATTCTGGTCAAATACATCTCCACCTCCTCCAAGAGTTCCCGGAGTAGGTGGACCCGCAAACAGAGTAAAATCGCGTACTGCATGACAATCCATGCATAGCATTACGTGATTTGCCAGATATTTACCCCGCTCCACCTGTAATTCATTGATCTCAACTGTAATATCCGGTGCGGCTTCCGCTTTCGGCAGATAAAATGATAAGTACCCAATAATGATCAATATCGTACCAATTAATATTCCCGCAATATATATCAGATATCGTAACCCTTTGCCCATAGTGATCCGTTTTTTATCAGACTTTCAACCCGTTTCTTAATGAAAATCTGATTCAGTTTATTGATTCTGTGTGTTGAGTCTCTTCATCGGTTGATGTTAAAGATCCCTCTCCTCATGTCGTTCCTAAGCATTTCGTTCACCTAATAAAACTGTGTGAACTATTAGATACATGACCGACCAACGATTCATAATAATGTGTTTCGGCGCTCGGAATATCCATGTTAAAATGGATGATTAACATGCAAAAATATCAACACCCCTGGGCTCACCGGATAATTCATGGCATTGAATTGTAAAGGATATGCAGCTTATTGACACCGTTTATTGGTTCAAAAAATTGAGGAATATCACAATATTGATACGATCAGAATAAATTTATCAACTGATTATTTAACGATTGAAAAACACCAAAAACAATGGCTTCAGGTTGAGTTTGTTGAGATTTTGTTTTTGGAGTATAAAACTATTTACATCCCTGATTGGATATTTGATCACAAATACTATTTATTTGTTAGAGGTCATGGCAAAACCTCTGTTAGTCAAACACAATCGAACTTTTTTGAAATGAGTAAAACACCTGATAGAAACGATCCCTGCCACTGTGGAAGCGGGAAAAAGTATAAAAACTGCCACATGAAGAAAGACCAATCCGGAACTTCCTCAAAAATAGGACTCATTGGGATTGTCGTTGCTCTGATTCTGGGGTTTGTTTTGGTGGGGCTGGCACTCTCTGGTGGCGAAGGTGGTCAGGATTGTCCGCCCGGAACTGCATGGTCTGCAGATCACGGACACTGTCACTAATTAAATCAACGAAGAGCAGGTTGCAGTTAATTTTCTTCAATCTGCTTTACAACTCTTCCGGCACTTTCCACTGCACCATCCATATAGCCGGGAGAAACCGGTGATGTTTCAGCACCTGCAAAAAGCAGTTTTCCATTCCAGTAGGCGTGTTGGTATTCTGAATTGCCGTTGTTTTGATGAGGCAGCACAGAATTTTCATACTCAACAAATGTGTACGGTTCGTGTCTCCATACGGTTTCGGTGTACGTTAAGTAATGATCTGCCTTCTGCCCGTAATATCTCCGAAGCTGATTCAACACAACTTCCTTTCTCTTTTCTCTACTCACAGATGCATATGCACCGTTTAAGAATCCTTTCAGTGCAAACAGGTTATTGGCAGGATCTGAATGATCATACATCTCATTCACGGGACCTACATTACTCATAATCGTTCCGCTAAGATTTTCATCTTCCCAAAAAGGTTTGCTGTAGGTCATCCCTACTTTAATCGACTCACCCATCCAGGTGTGTGAATTACGAGCGATGTTCATAAATTGATCAGGCAATTCGGGTTCAAAAGAAATGGTTTCGACCAACAATTTAGGCGGTAGAGTTGCAACTACATAGTCTGCATCAAATCGATTCGAATTCGTTTCAACAGTCAGTTGCTCATTTTTCCGGACAGTCTTTACCGGTTGATTCAGTTTAATGATCGAGCTCTGAAGATTTTTGGTCAGTGCATCAATTAACCGGTCTGAACCTCCGTTAATTCTCCAGGTGGGATGATCATTGGGCGGCAACTGAACCAGCTGAGGCGGAGCTGTTGAAATATACTCATAGAAAGCTTTGTCTCCCATTTTCTGATCCGTCCTTTTCACCCCCAGTTCATCCAGCAGTTCAATCAAAAAACGATGTTGCGGCCCCAGCCATGTGGCTCCCATTTCAACCGGCGCTTCTCCACTCTTTCTGATTGTGTGAATGCGTCCGCCCAAACGATCCCTGGCTTCTAATATCGTCGGTTTGATTCCCTTCTTTTCGAGCAGCCAGGCTGTAGTTAAACCCGCTAAACCTCCTCCGATAATAATAACGTCTGATTTCATGAATGAACTTGCGAGCTAATCGTATTTAACGTGAGTTCTTTTCTATCTTCCGCACGCATAAACCGATTTTAAATAGAATCAGTTTCAGATTCAGGTTTGAAGTTTCTCTTTGAATCTATGATTGTTCATTCTCTTCGCCCTCATCTTTTGCCACCTTGTCTTTCAGATCGCTGATCTTTTGTGCCAGTTTTCCCTTCTTGTCCTTCTTCTCTTCGGGAACACGGCCAATCAAATAACCATAGGGCTGTAGCGATTCAATTTCATCAAATATTACTTTCAGTATGGCTCCAAGCGGAATGAATAAAATCATCCCAGCAAGTCCCCAGATCTGAGCTCCCAAGAATAGCAGCAGCAGTGCGATCAGCGCATTCATACTCACCTGATTACCAACGATGACAGGAGTGAATAAATTACCCTCAAGTATCTGAATCACATAAAAACCGGCAATAATAATGAGCGGGTAAATCAGGGAGTCCATCGTCAATAACGAGTACAAAATAGGCAATATCGATCCGAACAGAGGACCGATAAATGGAATCACATTGAGTATGGCAGCAAACACACCAAAAAAGACCGCATGTTTAACGCCTACTATCAAGAGCATGATGCTATTCAAAACGGCAAGAATGGAGATGACGATCATCACACCGGTTATGTAGCGCTGAACTACAACCTGTATGTTGCTAAGGATTGTCTTGACCTTATCCTCGTGCATTTCACTTTTTCTGCCAAACAGTTTGAGGAAAAATGTTTTTAGAAAATCTCGAAAGATTATGAACATGAACATAAATACAGGCACTAACAGCGCCGTAGTGGCTACAGAAACAGCTCCTGCAACTCCCTTGCCCAGCGTTCCTGAATTTTCCCGAACAAATTCAATCAATAGTCCTTCGATATCTTCGAAATCCACAAACCCTTCAATACCAAACCATGTCACCAGAAAATTGTCCAGACTTACCAGCAGTTCTTCGGTACGAGACTTTATTAAATCCACATCTTCTACAAATGCTGTAATCTGAGTGTAAAAGAAATAGCCCAATGCAGCCAAAACCGACAGGCCTATGATCATAGCTAAGAGAGCTGCCAGAATTTTGGGAATCCTATACTTCTCAAACCAAGTGGCCAGGGGCGCAAATAAAATTGAGAGTAGAATTGCAAAGAGGATGGGTAGTAGAATTGACTTGGCAACGATCATCACATAGACCGTTAATGTTAAGCCAATTAATACTGTAGTGTACTTTACATACCATCTGTTTTCCATGCTCATCAGTTTTTATCCCGTCAAATTATCTCGATTAATGTCATTGAAAATATTTGATTCGGCGGGAATGTCATAATCTAAAAATTGCTTTCACTTTTTCACTTCCCATCCAATTTCCCGATTTAACAATTACTTAATATGATTTAGAATCATTATTTAAGATCATTCGCACTTATTTATTTCTGATGCAGACAATATATGACAGAACTCAGACGCGATATTCGTACACCCGGAGCTATTCTGATGGGACTTGGTTCCATTGTAGGGACCGGAATTTTTGTGAGCATAGCCATAGCCACACAGATTTCTGGAAACGGTATTATTATCGCAATCGTCATAGCGGCTATTCTTGCAACATTTAACGGTCTGAGCAGTGCACAGCTGGCGGCCGCTCACCCGGTCAGCGGCGGAACCTATGAATATGGAAACCGATTCCTGGGAAGTTACTTCGGTTTCACTGCCGGCTGGATGTTTCTGATAGCAAAATCCGCATCTGCCGCTACAGCTGTTTTAGGCTGCGCCAGCTATCTCTTCTACCTGTTTGAAGTTGAGGTCTCTACTTCCACCCTGGTCCTGACCGGCATTGGCATACTCCTTATGATGACCATACTTGTCTCCGGCGGAATCAGCCGCAGTAACCTGGCTAATAAAATTATTGTAACCATCACACTCTTGGGTCTTGCTGCATTGGTCACAGCCGGATTTATTTTGAAAGGAGCCCCCGTTGATCCAATTCTCAACATGTTTGAGGGAAGTGACATCAAGTCCATACTCTACGCCTCCGCACTCATGTTTGTTGCCTACACCGGTTATGGCCGAATTGCCACACTGGGTGAGGAAGTTGCCGAACCGAAAGTCACAATTCCCAGGGCAATTATATTAGCTATGGTTGTGATTGTCATTCTCTACCTGACGGTTTCACTCACGGCTCTGAATATCATGGGTTCCGAAGCATTTGGGCTCACCGTTGAAGGTGAAGCAGCTCCGCTGATGAAAGTAGCCCAGGCGCTCTCAATTCCCTACATCGGCCCGATCGTGAGTTTTGCTGCCGTCACGGCAATGCTGGGAGTGCTGTTAAACCTGATTTTGGGACTTAGCCGGGTGATGTTGAGCATGGGCCGCAGAAAAGATCTGCCGGGTGTTCTGGCGCACATAAACCCTAAATCTCAAAGCCCGGTGCCGGCCGTACTGACAACCGGTGTGGTAATCGGACTTCTTGTACTCAGCGGAGACGTTGTTTTCACCTGGTCATTCAGCGCTTTTACCGTTCTGATCTACTACTCCATCACCAACCTCTCTGCACTCTTTCTGCCGGAAGAGGATCGGCTCTATCCGCGAATTATCCCAGCCCTTGGCCTTTTCGGATGTGTTTTCCTCGCTTTCTGGATTGATCTGCTCTTTATCGCCTTGGGAATCGGAATGATTCTGATAGGCTTGGTTTGGCATAGAGTTGTGAAAAAATTGCATGATTAACACAAAAACCTGACAGGTTTTATAGAACTGTCAGGTTTCTACAATTCACATTTCAAACTCACCCCTGTCCCCTCTCTGCAAGCAAAGAGGGGAACGCTTGAAAAGCATTACTCCTCATTTTTTTAATTAAAAGTATTAAATAAGCTATTAAGTCACCCCCTCTCTATCACGGTAGAGAGGGAGCCGGGCTTGCCTTCCGAAGCCTTGGCGAAGGATGGGGGGAGTCACAAATGCATTCCTTTGGAGGCAAGCTCTCTAGTTAATTCCTGTGCTATAAGTCACATTATTTAACTTCAAACTGAGTTTTTTTTGGTTCCCCCTCTTTTTGAACAAAGTGAAAAGAGAGGGGGACAGGGTGTGAGTTCAGATAGCTTCGAAGAAGCGCCCGACATTAGCCCCAAGCGTCAGCTTGGGTTATTCAATTCGCCCCTCAACCCCGTCGAACAGAGAGCTCTTTTTTGATGTATAAACAGCATTGAGGCGGAACTCTAATTATTTGGTTCGATCTCTTCTAAAGTTTGACTAAACCACCCTTTCCAACGTTATTAACAAACAGCTTCAAAAACTCATTCTCTGTCCAAACAATCTTTTAACAATCGTTTTATTATCTTCCAAAAAAATTGGATCGAATAAAACTACCATCACATGAAAGTCACATCATACGCGAAGGGGAATTGGGTTGAAAAGGGAAATGAATCAGATTTAATCAGTGCCGTAAACGGGAAAAAAGTTGCCATACTGGTTGAGGGTGATCTCGACTACAAAGGTATGTGTGAATATGCCAGAACGGTCGGCGGGTCAAAACTCCGTGAGATGACGATTCATCAACGGGCTTTCAAAATTAAGTTCCTGGGTCAGTATCTGATGCAGCATAAGGAGGAGTTTTACGAACTCTCCACTCATACCGGGGCTACCCGTCGCGACTCCTGGATCGATATCGAGGGCGGAATCGGATCCATTTTTACACTCTCCAGTAAGGCACGAATTGAACTCTCCGATCTGCCCTTTCATGTGGAAGGCGGGGTTGAACGGCTCTCCCGTGGCGGTACGTTTATGGGGCAGCACATTTGTGTACCCAAACACGGTGTTGCGGTTCACATAAATGCGTTTAATTTTCCGGTTTGGGGAATGCTTGAAAAATTTGCTCCTGCATTTATTGCCGGGGTGCCTTCTATCATCAAGCCTTCTCCGATGGGATCCTATCTTGCGCATGCCGTATTCAAAAAAATGATTGAATCGGGACTGCTTCCAGAAGGTTCTGTGCAATTTATTGCCGCCGATGTGCCGGGCGACCTGCTGGATCACCTCATCAGCCAGGATTCGATTTCATTCACAGGATCTGCATTTACCGGTCAGAAACTGAAAGCCCACAAGAATATCCTACAGAATAATATCCCGTTCAACCTGGAGGCAGACTCTCTGAACTGCTCAATTCTCGGACCGGACGTTACTCCCGATATGGATGAGTTTCATCTGTTTGTGCGTGAGGTTGCCAACGAAATGACGGTAAAAACCGGACAAAAGTGTACCGCTATTCGCCGTGCGATCATTCCGAAAGATCTGGTCGAGGATGTAACGGAAGCCCTCAAAAAAAGGCTTGAAAAAACAACCATTGGCGATCCTGCCTCTGAAGATACCAGAATGGGCCCGCTTGCCAGTTCACAGCAGGCAGTCCGCTTCGGTGAACAGCTTCAGAAACTTATTGACGTAACCGACACCGTCTATACATCTGGCGGAGATGAAAAGGATGCCTTTACCTCACCAAAGGTTCTGTTATGTAAATCACCGGTTACTGTGGATGAGGTGCACACTGTGGAAGCCTTCGGACCTGTTACCACTCTCCTGCCCTATGAAAATATTGACGAGGCGATTGCAATCGCCAACAAATCGGATGGTTCACTGGTAGGATCCCTGTTTACAAACGATGACGACGTTGCACGGGTCATCACTCTCGGTTGCGCTCCCTACCACGGAAGGTTTATGATTATTAACCGCCACTCTGCAAAAGAGTCTACCGGACATGGCTCACCAATGCCCCACATGGTTCACGGCGGACCCGGTCGCGCAGGCGGCGGGGAAGAACTCGGAGGCGCTCGTGCCGTACTGCACAATATGCAGCGGGTTGCTCTTCAGGGCTCTCCCACGACTTTGATGAATATTGTTCAGCAGTACATCAAAGGTGCAGAGACTCAGGAATCTGAAGTTCATCCGTTCAAAAAATATTTTGAGGATTTGACTGTCGGTGAAGCACTCACAACTCACCGAAGAACTGTGACTGAAGCTGATATTGTCAACTTTGGCGGATTAAGCGGCGATCACTTCTACGCTCACTTTGATGACGTAGCCGCTAAAGATTCGCTGTTCGGCAAACGTGTGGCTCACGGCTATTTTGTCCTCTCAGCTGCTGCGGGTATGTTTGTTCATCCTGCTCCCGGTCCGGTAATGCTCAACTACGGCCTGGAAGATCTGCGATTTGTAGCTCCGGTCTTCCCAGGCGACACCATTCAGGCTAAACTGATTGTAAAAAAGAAAACCGTTCGCCAAAAACGCGAAACCGACAAAGAGCCATATGGAATGGTTTGGTTTGATGTGCAGGTAACTAATCAAAATGAGGAGCTTGTGGCGGAGTACACCATCCTGACGCTTGTGAAACGACAGAATCGGTTAGACATGGACCTGGATTAAACATGTACAACGGGTCGGCTGTCCCGTTGATGAATTACACCATAGATATGGGAATCTCTGTGTGTACCTGATTTAAAAACTGAGCCTTAAACCGCCTCAACATAATTAATCACTTACAAACCACCCCTCTGTTCGGCGGAGAAATATCGTTGTTTCTCAATCCCGGGGTTAAAACCCCGGGCTATTGTCTGCTCACCCAGGTAATCATAACAATAGAGATACCATGTCTTAACACCATTCAACACACCCCTAAATCCCCTCTCAAGAGGGGACTTTATTTGCGAACATATCCAAAAAAAATGCCCATCAAGCGATGGGCATCAGATGCCAGCCAGTAATTCATGGCCGAGGTTTATCCGCCAAACATATCGTGATAGTCCTCAATTGAGGCACTGATTACTTTTTCAGCAAATTCGCGGTCATACACACGATCCACAAAAACATCAGAATCTTTGCCGGGAATAAGCTTGTAGGTCCCAAAATAGTGCCGCAGCCTTTCCACAATCACATCCGGAAGATCGGATACATCATTCACATTTTTGTAGTACTGGTCATTTTCGAGTACCGAAATGATCTTGTCATCCGCCTCACCATTGTCAATCATGTGGAGTCCGCCTATTACCCTTGCATTCAAAATCACCTCGGCACGGTCAATCGGCCGCTCGCTCAGCACGCAGATATCCAGTGGATCCCCGTCGCCTTTATTGGTGTGATCGGAAAGACCGCCAATTCGCTCACCACAATAGGTTCTTGGAATAAATCCGTAGAGAGAGGGCGGCATCGATGAGCTCCTCTGTGGCCGATCCACACGCATGTAACCGGTCAGTTTGTCAACTTCATATTTGATTGCATCAAAAGATGTCACCTCAATAAAGGCATTTACTATTCTGGGCGAGTCTTCACCAACTTCCAGGCCGTGCCATGGATGCGGGCGCCATCGGTAAAAAGGGTTCGGAAAGTTCACTGTATTAATAATTTTTTCTGTTTTTATGTGATTGATTACTTCTTCTCAATTTGCAGATTCAGGAAGGTTCAAAAACCGATAGTATTCGATATTCAACTCTCTACTGCATGATTGCATTTAGCTTCTCAAGGTTGTCTTCCAATCGAAGAGCCTCAATTACATCATCTATATTTCCTTTCATGATGTCATCCAGATTATAGAGCGTCAGGTTAATTCTGTGATCCGTCAAACGCCCCTGTGGATAATTATACGTCCTGATTTTCGCACTTCGGTCACCGGTTGAAACCTGGCTCTTTCTATCGGCTGCACGCTCGGCGCGTATTTTCTCCATCTCCATGTCGTACAGTTTGGTCTTCAGCATGACCAACGCTTTCGCTTTGTTTTGATGCTGAGATCGCTCCTGCTGACATTCAACCACCACTCCTGATGGTTCGTGTGTAAGCCGGATTGCTGAGTCTGTTTTGTTAACATGCTGTCCTCCGGCTCCGCTGGCCCGGAATGTATCCACCCGAACTTCGCCCATGTTGATCTCAATATCGACATCTTCCGTAGCTTCCGGCAGAACGGCAACGGTTGCTGCAGAGGTATGAACTCTTCCCTGTGATTCCGTTTCAGGTACACGCTGAACCCGATGAACACCGCTTTCGTATTTCATCTTTCCAAATACTTCGTTGCCTGAAAGTTCAAACACAATCTCTTTAAATCCGCCCTTTTCACTTTCCGTTACCGACAGAACATTCATCTTCCAGTTTTGGTTATCGGCGTAGCGGCGATACAGATCAAACAAATCACCGGCAAAAATTGCGGCTTCATCCCCGCCTGTACCGGCACGGATTTCAACAATACAGTTTTTCGAGTCATCAGGGTCTTTCGGAATCAGCTTAAATTTGATCGACTCTTCCAATTTCTTCAGCTCCTCTTCAAGCTCCTTACTCTCTTCACGAGCCATCTCTGTGATTTCGGCATCTTCATTCGCTTCTATCAGTTCACTATTACCTTTCAGAAGCTGCTGTATTTCATTCCAGCGGTCAAAATCATCAACCAGTTCTTTCAGCTGCGTATGCTCTTTGGTCAATTCTGCATACTCGGACGGACGATCGTAAATGGCAGGATCCGCCATCGCCTGGTTGATCTCGTCGTACCGCTCTTTTATCTGATGTAATTTTTCTTCTAAATCCATTCAAAAACTTTGTTTTAATAGAGATCAAAGATATTGAATTATGACCTTTAATCGAACAATTGATTCTGCACTTCGTCCTTCAGTCTGCTCTCTGTTAAACAAGCGCTTTTTTATTCAAACCAAATACCGCTGAAGAAATGTCCCGAGCATTTTTTACCTTTCCGCAGACCAAATTCGAACCCATTCAATTTTTGATATAATGACCCGACTTCTACGCACTGATTTTAAAATCGGTTTCCTGGGCGCCGGACAGCTCGCCCGTATGTCAGCTCTGAAGGCTTTTGAACTCGGCATGCAGGTTGCTGTCTTTTCAGACCGCGATGAAAATGAACCGGTTCAATTCATGACTCCCAATTCTACCTCATCTTCATTTGATGACATTGAAGCGATGGCAGAATTTGCAGCTGATTGTGATGTACTCACTCTCGAAAATGAGTTTATCGATTCAGAAGTATTGCGACAGGTTCAGAAAATTTCCGATACACCCATTTATCCATCGCCGGATAGCTTTTCACTGATCGAAAACAAACTGATCGAAAAGCAGACGTTCGAAGAAGCCGGGATACCGGTAACTCCCTATAAACTGGTTAAAAACAGTTCTGATCTCAAAAATTTTGGTGAAAAACACGGCTGGCCATATCTGCTCAAGTCCTCCAAGGGCGGTTACGACGGATACGGAAATGAAACCGTATCAAACATTGATGAAGCTGAATCTGCTTTCCGAAATCTTGGCGGCGAAAAGGGGCACGATATTGTAGCTGAAGCATTCGTCGACTTTACCCACGAACTGGCCGTACAAGTCGCGCGAAATGAAACAGGCCATGTGGTTTATCCCTGCTGCGAGACGGTTCAGGAGAATCACATCAACGTGGCCGTTAAATCACCGGCACAAGTGGATAAATCCGTTCAAGACCGCGCTCAGCAGCTGGCCGTAGCAGCTACCGAAGCCATAAACGGAAAAGGAATTTTCGCTTTTGAATTTTTCCTGACGAAAGACGGAAATGTTCTGCTGAATGAATCTGCACCGCGACCTCACAACTCCGGTCACTACACAATTGAGGGCGCGATTGCCTCCCAGTTCGAAAATCATGTGCGGGCTGTTTGCGGTCTGCCACTCGGTTCACCCGAGCTTCGAAAACCCTCCGTTGTGATGATAAACCTGCTGGGATCCCATCAACGGGAAGCCATCATTGAACATGCTGAGGATGCAATTGCTGAACCCGACGGACACCTTCATTCATATGGGAAGCTGCAAAGCAAGCCCGGACGTAAAATGGGTCATTTTACACTGCTTGGCGAGGAGATGGATCTCACATTCAAGCGTGCCCGAGAACTGACCAGGAAGATTGAAATCTGAAGTGTCTGGTAATCTTTTCCTTTTCAAATCTGTCGGAATATCTATATTCTCAATTACCGTTCAACTTTAATTACAACTGAATACGATGGCTCAAACGTTTACCAACCTACGCTATTTATCGGTGATACTTGCTCTGCTTGTGTTTGCCGGATGTGCAGCTTCAGAACAAGTTACCAACCAAACAGAATCTCAGTCTCAAAATAACGAGGAAACCGTTACAGAAGAAGATTATCGACGAGCTGAATCTTTTCTGGGACAGAATACTTCCTCATTGGTATTTAACAACATCTCCAATCAGACATGGCTCGAAGATGGACGATTAACCTACCGGCAAACTGTACCGGGAGGAGCTGAATTCTTTATTGCTGATCCTTCTTCAGGTGAAATTGAGCATGCATTTAATCACGAAACTCTGGCCGAAACCCTGAGTGAACTCACCGATTCTGAGCTGGAAGCTACTTCTCTTCCATTTAATAACTTCAGTTATGCAGATAATGCATCCCGTATTGAATTTTCGTTTGATGGTACCCGTTACAGCTGCGATGCGGATGGATCTTCGTGTGAAACTTCATCAGATGAAAATTCTTACAACCGGTTCAGCGAAATGCTATCTCCTGATGGTGAGAAAGTTGCTTTTATCAAGGAGTATAATTTATGGATGAGAGATCTTGAAACTGGTGAAGAAACCCAGCTCACAACCGACGGTGAAAAAGATTACGGTTACGCTACCAATAATGCCGGCTGGACCAAACGCGACGCACCGGTTCTGCTCTGGTCTCCCGATTCCAAACGAATTGCCACATTTCAACAGGACTCCCGAAATGTGAAAAACATGAATCTGGTTTCAACTGCAATTGGCCATACGGAGCTCCAGCAGTGGAAATACCCTCTTCCCGGCGATGAGCACATTTTTATGGTGGAACGAGTCATCATCAATCTGGATAACGAGGAACCGGAAGTGGTTCGGCTTGACGTGGAACCCGATTATCAGCGCTCAACCATTACCGACCATATTGCAGCTCGCGACGGTACTTTACTGGATGCCGAGTGGAGCAGTGACAGCGAAATGCTTGCATTTGTTTCTGTATCACGTGATCACAAAGAGGCACACCTTCAAATTGCAGATCCCGGTTCCGGTGAAGTAACTTCTGTTATGGAAGAGAAACAGGACACCTTTTTTGAGTCCGGCATCAACTCCATCAGCTGGAGATACCTGAAGGATTCCGATGAAATTATCTGGTGGTCACAGCGCAGCAACTGGGGACATCTCTACCTTTATGATATCGAGAGCGGAGAGCTGAAAAACCAAATTACATCCGGCGAATGGAATGTGCGTGAAGTTCTTCATACCGACGAAGACAATAGAGTCATTTATTTCCTTGGATCCGTTCGCGAAGAGGGTGATCCCTATTTTCAGTATCTCTACAAGGTCGGTTTTGATGGAGAAGATCTGACACTTCTCACTCCTGAAATTGCCAATCACAGCGTAAACCTCAATGTTGAACTCGGACAGTTCACGGATACCTATTCTACTCCGGACACACCGCCTGTAACAGTTGTGCGGGATCTGGATGGAAATGAACTTACGCAACTTGCTGAAGCTGATATTTCTCAACTCGAATCCAACGGCTGGCAGGCGCCCCAGCCATTCACGGTGAAAGCACGAGATGGCGAAACCGATCTCCACGGCTTAATGTACACTCCCACCAATATGGATGAAAGCAAATCATACCCGATTCTGAACTATCTCTATCCAGGCCCTCAGTCAGGTAGTGTGGGAAGCCGTTCTTTCAGTGCCGCCCGTTCTGACAAACAAGCACTTGCTGAACTCGGCTTCATTGTTGTTGAAGTAGACGCGATGGGTACACCCGGCCGATCCAAAGAGTTTCACGATGTGTATTATGGAAACATGGGCGATAACGGATTGCCGGATCAAATCACCATGATTGAACAGCTTGCAGAACGTCATTCGTTTATGGATATCGACCGGGTCGGAATTTACGGGCACTCCGGAGGCGGGTTTGCTTCAACAAGAGGAATTCTGGAATACCCTGACTTCTATAAAGTTGCGGTTTCAGGTGCCGGAAACCACGACAACCGAAATTACACCGATGCGTGGGGTGAAAAATGGCAGGGGCTTCTGGTTGAAGGTGAAGATGGAACCAATTACGATAATCAGTCCAACCCACTTCTCGCCGAAAACCTGAAAGGGAAACTGTTAATTACACACGGTACGCTGGACACGAACGTCCCTCCCTTTAACACGCTCATTGTTGTGGATGCCCTGATAGAAGCCAACAAAGACTTCGACATGATTATGCTTCCAAACCGCGGACACGGTTACTACGGTGAACCGTTTATGATGCGAAAACGATGGGACTACTTTGTGAAGCATCTCAAAAACACGGAACCGCCAAAGGAGTATGAATTTGGACAACAGTAGTTTATTCAACAGATGATTTTTCAGAGCTCTGTGGCTAAAAACTGCAGGGCTATTTTTTGTGTGAATAGGATTTGACTTCAACTTCCAAAGTTTTTTAAGAAGGTTTTGCAAAACTGGTTAATATTGTCATTCTGAACCTGTGAAGAATCTCAAAACTCCTATTACATCCGTTAATGGGAGATCCTTCAAAAATTCAGGATGACACAAAAGGTTTTGCAAAGCCTTCTTTTTATGTGAACAAGTAATTACTTTTCTGATCAACCCAAATTAATTGGAGAGAATATGAGTCAAAACAGTAAATCGGTTACCGTTGGGTGGTTTGAAATTCCCGTTTCCGATATGGATCGGGCTATTCAGTTTTACAACGAGGTTTTTGATATGAAAATCAGCAAGCAAGATTTTGCCGGAGCAGAAATGGCTTTTTTCCCGTGGAGTGAAAATGACAAAGGTGCCGGCGGTTCATTAATTCACGCCGATGAGCACTACACACCGAATCATCAGGGAACGTTGGTCTACTTTTCTTCTACGGATGTTAATACAGAACTCAAAAAGGTGCCCGGTGCAGGAGGGAAAATAATCCAAAAGAAAACTGAAATCTCACCGGATATCGGCTATATGGCACTGTTTGAAGATAGTGAAGGCAACCGGCTGGCTCTTCATTCACGATCGTAAAGTGCTCAAATCTCAAATTAGAATTCAAGTTTCTAAACACTGTTTCAATTGTATCTCGTGAGATACATGTAGGTTTAAATAACATATCCGCTTCTAATTCGTAATGAAAATTAGAGTATATGTTAACCTTCTAAACTTACTACGGTACAATGTTATCCAAGATCTTATCTGTAAAATCAACTGATGTAAATAACAACCACCTACATAACAGGTTTCACCCCCGATTAACACTTATACTGCTATTTCTGATTTTCTTGGCTGCAGGTTGTGATCTCAACGAGGTTGATGACCCTGAAATGATCTTTGAAACTGATTTTAGAAGTGGAGATTCTTCAGACTGGGAGGCATTCTTTACGGGATATCCTGTTTCATACGAAGGAAACATGGATTTTGATAGCGGAATTGAACCACTGCCTAATCCATTAAATTCAGACGAAAACGGCATGTACATTACTGCTACCAATCGAAGTGACGATGTAAAGATGCTCTTCAGGAAGAAGGTTGATGGGCTTGAACCCAATACAACATACAGTGTACTATTTTCCGTGGAATTCGCAACCAAAACACCTTCCGGTTGTGACGGAATAGGCGGAGCACCCGGTGAATCAGTAAAAGTAATCGCAGATGCATCCGATATGCGGCCTGAACCTGCTGTGGAAGATGAAGGAGATGACGGATATTACCGACTCAATATTCAGTACATGGGTGAATCCCAGGAATGGTACCAGAATTCAATTATGGGTGATATAGCAAACAGCCGAGAGTGTGAGGAAGACTATGAATTCGAAATCAAGGAGGTGAGTTCAGCTCATAATCACAGCACCGTTACAACGGACGATAATGGTGAAGCGTGGCTGATGTTTGGTACACGTTCGGGATTTGAAGGCACCACCCAACTCTACTACACATCGATCAGAACAGAATTCAGATAATATTCTAACCGGTTAAATTCGAGGTGATATTGAATTCACGATGACTGATCTGAATTCTCTGCAAAATTTTCTTCCTCAATTCCATTCTGCAATTCGTACATTCCGATTGAAAGGATTACGGACGAAACAGAAATTAAAAATCAGCTAAAAAATTATGAGCAGTAAACCAAAGGTAGGCGTGGTTATGGGCAGCGACAGTGACTGGCCCACTATGAAAGAGGCAACCGAAATTCTGGACCAGTTTGGAGTTTCCTATGAAAAAAGAGTGGTTTCGGCTCACCGTACACCCGATGTAATGGCCGAATATGGATCTTTAGCCCGGGAGCGCGGCCTAAACGTAATTATTGCCGGAGCCGGCGGTGCCGCACATCTTCCCGGGATGCTGGCCGCATATACAACGTTGCCTGTCATTGGTGTACCCGTTAAAACAACGGCGCTCGGCGGCCTCGACAGCCTCTACTCTATTGTCCAGATGCCGAACGGAGTTCCGGTTGCAACAGTGGCAATAGGTAAAGCTAAAAACGCCGGGCTTTTAGCTGTTCGGATGCTAAGTATAAATGACGACAAGCTCACAGAGAAACTTGAAAAATACCACGCTGACATGGCTGATGAATCGATTGATAAAACCAAAAACCTGATTTAAAGTCAGTGAATAATAAGGTTATCAATATCACAATCCTGGTGCTTTTGGCTCTTTTTATCCTTTTCCGGGTACATACAGCACTCAACCAGATGAATAAATCTGAGAGTGCTTCTGAGCATCAGTTTGATGATTTTCCAGTGGTATTTACCGGAGTAACTCCTTGTGCCGATTGTCCCGGTATCGATTACACGTTGGTTCTTGAAGAAAACCGGTTCACCGAGTTGAGTCACTACATCGACAGGGGTGAAAATCTTTTCCGGAATGAGGGAACCTGGACAATCAATTCAGATACGCTCAAGCTCTTTTTGACCGAAGAAGATATTCATAAAGCGTTTCTTTTTGGTGATGATTCTCTGACCATGCTCGACCGGGACCTGCAGAAAATTACCGGAGAACTTGAAGATAATTATACAATGGATCGCGCTCCGGAAGAGGAATCCATCCGGTCTAATCACTCAAAATTGCGGGATGATGGCATCAATTTTCTCGCAAGCGGCAACGAACCCTTCTGGAATGTACAGATCGATTTTGATGAAAGCCTGACGTTTAAAACTCCAGAATCAGAGACAACTTTTCCTATTTCTGATTTTTCCGAACAACTTGAAGAAGAACAGGTCACCTATCAGTCAGACGAGTTTCAAATCAGTTATTCTCCCGGCTTTTGCAGGGACAGTATGAGTGGCTTCCTGTTTACCCATATTGTTACTGTTCAATACGATGAACAAACATACGAAGGGTGCGGGAAGACACTGTAGCATTATTCCGGAGATCAATCGGTAGAACTTCCCGCCTGTTTTTCGTTATACTCAATAATTCGAATATACGCTTCCAGAACTGCTTCTGTCGCATACTTATCAATGACCTGCCCATTTTGTTTGGCAATCTCTTTTGCATTCAGAGGAACAAACGGCAACTTGACTTCTTTCAGGGCCGGAACGTCGCCACTGCTGTCTCCGATGTACGCCATGTCGGAAAGAGGAATCTGTAGTGATTTACTTAGCAATTTGAAGCCCTGAAGTTTATCATTACCGGGCATCAGTGTGTTCACTGAGATGTCTGTAGCATGAACTTCCAATCCGGGATGGTCGCGCTCTACTTTATCCAGGATTAACTGATGCAGTTTGGTAATCATCTCCTCATCCTGTCCGACCACCCCGGCGTCCATCAGTTTGGTAAACTCAAGATTCACACCGGGAAAATTGGGAAGTACTTCATTCGTAAGCCACATTTTCATTTTGCTGATCGGTTCCATCTGACCATTTGTAAGGTCGATGGCAGTTTCAAAGCGGTGACCGTCCCAATGAAAAAGACCTGCACTTTCAAAAACAAACGGGAGACGAATGTCAAGCCATTGTGCAACAGCTTCGGCATAGGGAAACGGACGACCGGTGCAGATGGTGAGAGGGGGAATCAGATCTGACTCCCGGCTTTTTAAATTTAATTCTCTGATTTTATGAATGGCGTCCCAATTGGGCGTTTTAAAAGGTTCTGAGATACATCCATCCAGATCAGTTACAAACAGCTTAATCATCTATCTAAATTCAGTTCAATTTTCTTTTTTCATATTCAGATTGTCCGGAAAGAAGAGTCCAGTGATAAAAAACAGCAGGCCAACCATCAATAATATCTGATATTGATTTTCGTAGTCGGCATACTCCTGGCTGCCAAACTCTCCCCTCTCCAGTTCATCCAGCCGCGCAAAAAACGGTTCAATCGTATCACTGCCTGATCGCAGGGCGTAATATTCACCGCCGCCTACATCGGCAATTCGCCTCATCGTACTCTCTTCCAGCCGGGAGGTAACCGTATTTCCCTGTTTGTCATGATGGTAGCCGGTCATGTTTCCCCGTTCATCATAAATTGGTATGGGGCCGCCTTCCGAAGTACCTATTCCCACCGTAAACACCGTCACACCTTGTTCGGTTAGTTCCCTTAAAACTTCATCGTAATCGGAACCGTGATCTTCCCCATCGGCAATAAACAACAATACATTTGAAGCGTTTTGCCGTTCAACGGATTCAAAAACTTCAATTGCTCGCTCCATCGCTGAACGAAAGTTGGTTCCTGCTACAGGCATTTGATCGGTATTGGCAACATCCATAAAGAGCCGGAGTGCCGAGTAATCGGCCGTAATCGGAGCTTGCACATAGGCCTCACCTGAAAACACAATGAGCCCGATTCGGTCTCCCTGAAGACGGTTAACCAGCCTGTTGACCTCAAATTTTGCTTTATTCAACCTGCTCGGCCTCACATCTTCAGCATTCATGCTGCGAGAAAGGTCCATTGCAACCATAATGTTAAGACCCCTTCGCTGAATTTCACGCACTTCCGTTCCAATTTTGGGGCCTGCCAAGGCAATGATAAAGAACAGCATTGAAATCAGGATGGCAAACATTCTAATTTTGTCGCCGGTCCTCCAGAAATTTCTCCGAAGCTGTTCTATCAGACGATCATCAAAATATTTCTCACGCTTTTGATGCTGCGTGAGTCTGTACCAGTAGTACCCGCCATAAATCAATGGCAACAGAAGCAAGAGCCATAAATAAGTACTGTTTTCCCAAATCATAAATCATAAAAATTATATACATCGAAAATATACCATTCTTCTTTGACAAGATGAACAGAATCACTGTCGAGACTCTTTTAAGATCACCGATCGCTCTTCAGCGTGATGCTTCGCTTCAGCCGGTGCAATTTTAAAGAGCCAGAAAATACCGGAAACCACCAGCAGAATGGAAAATACCGCCATGGTTTCTCTCAACGTAAGCAGATCGTATTCAAGTATCAGTGCTGCTATCGTAACAGACACAGACTGTGCCAGTGTAAATAGCAACCACTCCAGGCTAAATACCCGTCCGCGATATTGATCAGGCGCCCTTCGCTGAACCAGAACCGTGCTCATCACCCAGTTGGATCCTGAAGCCATATGGGCAATCATCACAAAAAGACCCATCCAGAAAATTGCCTCAGACTGACTGACAACAAAATAGGTAGCACCGGCAATCATCATAAAGAAACCCATCCCTTTAACCCACAAATTCTCGCTTCTAAAAACACGCCGGCCCACCACCGGACCAATACCTGTTCCAACACCCCTGGCGGCATAGAGAATCCCAAGGCCGATGCTTCCCATCATCAGAACTTCCTCTGCAACAATAATCAACATGTAGACCAGGGCCCCAATACACATGGTAAAAGTTCCCTTCGCCATGGTTGGGCGTAGCACCTCTTTATTGTTTTTCAGATACCGAATTCCATCTTTGATACCATGAAGAGGGTTTCGGGTTCTGTGCTTCTCCTCCTTCGACATCATTTTCTGCGGAATGTCGGCTTTGTATATAAACCAGGAAGAAAGCACGTAAGAAACACCATTAATCAGAAACACCAGATCCGTTCCGAGCCATTCGGTAGCAAAACCCCCAACCGCCATCCCGGATGTAAATATAATACTCCAGGATGCTGCAGACAGTATGTTCGCATTTACCAGTTCATCTGGGGTCGTAACATTGGGAATGGATGAAGTTTTAGCTGGTTCGAAAATGGCGGAGAAAGCCATCTGAATGGATATCAGCACATAAGCCAGCCATAGCAGCGACTCTGAAGTAATCAGGATAAAACCAAGGACGATAACCCCGCGAATGATATCGCACCAGATCATAAGTTGCCGTCGATTAAACCGGTCGGTGATGTACCCGGCTATGGGGGAGAACGACGCCAGGCTAAGCATTTTAACAACAATAATAAGTCCCAGCAGCAGCTCCGATCCACTGTACTTCTGAATGATTGCATAGACTGCCAGAATACCGAACCAATCTCCAAAATTGGATATAAGTTGGGCAACCCACAATCTTCTGTAGTTGTGATTCCCCTTTACTAAATCGATATATGGCTGCAGCTTACGTGTCAATCGGTAAGAATTTTTCTGTAGATTTTAAAAGACCGAGAAAGCCGGTTTTTCAAATGGCGCTTATTGAACTCCGGTACTACCAAAACCGCCCTCTCCCCTGTTGCTCTCAGGCAATTTATCTGTCTCTTGAATTTTCGGCTGATAAACCGGAGCTATAACCATCTGAGCTATACGGTCGCCATGCTGAATTAAAAATGGTTCATCACCGTGGTTGATTGCGAGCACCTTAACCTCACCCCGGTAATCCGAATCAATCGTGCCGGGTGTGTTCAGCATTGTAATTCCGTTCCTGTAGGCCAATCCGCTTCGGGGACGAATTTGTGCTTCGTAGCCAAAAGGCAGAGCCATTTGAAGTCCTGTAGGTATCAGTGCCCGTTCACCCGGTTCCAATGTATAAGATTCTTCGAGTGCCGCCCGAATATCCATGCCGGCGGCTTCTTCACTTTCGTACCCTGGAAGCGGCAGATCTTTTGCGTGATCCAGCCGTTTGAAATAGACCTTAATCGTTTCCCCTGCGCTCATAATCAATCAATCGAACTTTTACGTTTCCAAAAATTACCTTTACATGTGCTTCAACCGGAATCCTCAGATCATCCGTTGCAAACCAGGCTTTAAATTTCCCGTTAAATCCGAACGGACCCTCAATATCGGCCACTCCTTCGCTTTTATAGGTCTCAATTGGTTCATCAAAAGCTTTGTAATCACGGCTTTCCGGTTCCTCAACACCTGTAGCTGAAACAATTCCCATCTCATCCTCAGTATAGACAGGCAGCTCAAATTCCTCCTGTAAACCGGCAAACATCCTGGCATAATAAAAAATAATATCTCCCCCGCTGGCAGGCTCCTCCAGAGCCAGCGTATCGGTCGGCTCCCCATGTTCAAAAAAGTGCACGTCATTTTCATCGCGGTCAAATTTTATCCGAACCCGGTCATACTCTTCATCGTGAATGTCATCGCGCCAGAATTCATGGCTGTACGGCCACTTGTCGTTGAACTGAAAAATATTTTCGTAGTGCACAATCTTTTTTCCCACAAAAGGAACTCTGCGGTTTGATCGCATCGTGGTACGCATGTGATAGGCTTTTTCACCGTTCCAGGTAGTATCGGGCAACAGTTCAACATCCACCCACCCGAGTGTGAAAGGACCGTACCTCACTTCATACTCAAACTCCTCACGTGCATCAAGCATCGTCTGCATATCAGGAACGGTTTCACGATCGTTCTCAAAAGTCAGTTCAGATTGAGCAAAAAGTGCGGGCGTAAGTAATAGCCATAAAAAATTAATCCACAAATGCTTCAAAAGCGTCCTCGTCATATCCAACTAAAATTGCTTCTCCTTTAACCAGTACCGGCCGTTTGATCATCACCTGGTGTTCGAGTAGTTGATCAAAAAGTTCATCCTCATTTAGATTTTTATCCTTTAGCCCGAGCTGCCTCCATTTCATACCTCTTCGGTTGATCAAAACATCCAGTCCGATCTGATTCACAAACGATTGAAGTTCGTCTCTCGTTAACGGCTCTTTCTTCAAATCAACAAATTCATACTCAATATCGTGATCTTTGAGCCAGTTGAAAGTATCCCTCATTTTGTTACAGTTTTTAATTCCGTAAACCTGTATCATTATTCTTAATCAGTTATTTAGATTTTCTTTTATTGAAAAATACGACATTTTGATGACGATATCGTCCTCTTTACAAGTTGTAACTGAATTCAACAAACCTCCATTTCATCAAATCAAGAATTGTGATTTTTTCCATAAACAGACTGCTCATCATCTTCCTTCTTACTCTGCTTGCTGCTTTGGGTTGCAATCAGGCTAGCGATCAGCGAGATTTTGAAAGAGACGCCTTCAGTCCGCCCGAAGGAATTACTGAAACTGACAGCCGCGGAGAGGTTGAAAATACGGATCCGGATGACTGGCGGATTTCACCTTTTTTCCAGGGAGTTGTGGAAGTTGATCCGGCTTTTCCCAATCCGGTACAGTCTACGGATCAGTTCTCACTGAATGTAAATGTTTACGGCTTGCAGTCTGTATCCGATTTAATCGTCTATGCTTATTATGGCGATGACAATTTCCGACGGGTTTTTGATGATTTACGAAGTCCGATTCCAGAGGGACAGACTTCCATACCTCTTTCGGCCCTGGATGTCGCACAATTCAGGGAAAATCCTCAGGGTACATATCGGATAATCCTGCTTGACGGTAACGAAAACGTCATCACCTATGGTGATGTCCGGGTTGAGTGATTCTCAAATCCGATTGTCATTCAACGAATCAGACTCTATCTTCTTCCACTATGCCAAAAGAGAAACTCACACCATCAGAACAAGCCATCATACGGGAACTGATCTTTCCTGAACCGTTTTCCCATATTCTGGACGAAACCGGTTTTACGTACGGCACAATCCGGGATGATTTGATCAACCTAATCAATCACGGGTATATTGAGGTGTTTGACACAGATACCCAGCTTTCCGTTTCTCCATTTTACGATTCGGATAAAATTCAGCAGTTCAGCTTTAAAGCCACAAAAACAGGACTCAAACAAATTCAGAACCATGCAATTTGAATCAACAGTTGATGACACACCCTATAAGGTAGAAATTGATCAGGAAAAATCTGTGGCAATCGTCAACGGAAAAGAGATTCCATTTGAGCTGACAAAACAGCCAAAAACCGGACGAATTCTTTTTCGTACCGGAACTAAATTGCACATCATTGATAACATTGAAGTAGATAAACAGACGGTATCATTTTCGTTTAACGGCAAGTATGTTGAGACAACCGTAAAAGATGAACAGGAGCTACTGCTTGAGAAACTCGGTTTTTCTACAGAAGAGCTCTTTTCCGCCGGACTCCTTGAAGCTCCCATGCCCGGTAAAATACTGGAACTGCTGGTAGGCGAAGGGGATGAAGTTGAAGAGGGCGATCCGGTCGTCATTTTGGAAGCGATGAAAATGGAGAATGAGCTGAAGGCCCCCGCATCCGGTGTAGTGACGTCTGTTTCTGTGTCAGTTTCTGACAGCGTAGAAAAAAGTCAAACTATTTTAGAAATCGAACCACGTGGATAAATTTATCATCGAAGGCCCCACCCCCTTAAAAGGTGAAATTGCAATAAGCGGATCCAAAAATGCAGCACTGCCACTGATGGCAGCATCCATACTTGGCGATTCTGCCTCCACCCTGCACCTGATTCCAAAACTTCGCGACATCTACACGTTCAACAATGTGATTCGCGTTACCGGAACCAAGGTTGAATTTCATGAGAGTGATAACAAGCTGGTAATTGATCCCACAAATCTGAGCCACACCGAAGCGCCTTACGATTTGGTACGGAAAATGAGAGCTTCATTTTATATGCTTGGGGCGCTTGTCGGTAAAATGGGTAAGGCAAGAGTGTCACTGCCCGGCGGTTGCGCCTGGGGTCCCCGGCCGGTTGACCTGCACCTGAAGGGAATGGAGGCGATGGGGATTGACATCGATCTGGATGGCGGATATGTGATTGCATCCATCAGCGGAGATGAAGTGGATGGCGGTGAGTTCACACTCGACCCAAGCAGTGTGGGAGCAACCATCAACCTTCTTCTTGCAGCGGTTAAACGAGCTAAGAAATTTACGATCAAAAATGCAGCCAAGGAGCCCGATGTGGTTCTGCTCTGCAACATGCTGGTAAAGATGGGTGCCAATATAGATGGCATCGGAACCGACACACTCACAATCCGGAAAGCTGACCATTTACAAGGTGTTGAAATGTCAAACGATCCTGATCGCATTGAAACGGGAACGTTTATGATTGCTGCTGCCATGCACCCTGAGTCGGATGTAACGCTGACCGGTTGCAAACCTGAAGATCTTGGCACGTTTCCAAAGCATTTCAAAAAACTGGGTATTGACTTAACCATCGACGGAACAAGTATCCGGGTTAAATCAAACAAGTCACTAAAGCCGGTATCGATTAAAACAGAGGTCTATCCCGGTTTCCCGACCGACCTTCAGGCACAGTGGGCAACGCTGTTGACACAGGCTGAAGGCGTATCAAAAGTAACCGACACCATCTACTTTGACCGTTTCAGCTATGTTCCGGAACTGAACCGGCTGGGCGCAGATCTGACCGTGGAAAAAAATCGAGTAACAATTAAAGGGAAAACTGAATTGACCGGTGCTTCCGTAATGAGTACGGATCTCAGAGCCAGCGTTAGTTTGGTGATGGCAGGGATGGTAGCAGATGGAACCACCGAAGTACTTCGTATTTACCACCTCGACCGTGGATATGAGAATCTGGAAGATAAATTAAATGCTGCAGGTGCTTCTATTAGGAGAGTGGCTGAGGAGTAATTTTAAATTGATTTGGTTATTTGATTCAATATTTAATTATTAGTCAACTTTCTGCTATATTTAAACATTGGACTAGTTCGAATACTATTCTGCGAACTCGACTTTATATTTCATTGATTTTTAAAGTTTTAAAACATATTACCCCTTATTTGATTTTTCGCCTGGAAGCGGTCTGCCGCTTTTATGCGTTCTCAGATTTTGGATTTAACGGGCAGAAAAGCTCGCCCGCACCTATTTCTAACAAGAATTCTAACAGTTTAGCAACTCGCTCTGCTTTAACTCGTACAAATGACAATCTGGAGAATAGTGTACCATATCTCAAGACAAACCAGATCTTTTTGATTGTGAAGTGTAAGCTTAGCGAATTGCTGATGAAATTTTACCGCTTACATGAAGAACCAGATAATTATACACTCATCGGGGAAACAAACCCGTGTTGCTCTGCTCGAGAATGGAGAACTCGCACAGCTTTTTATAGAATCTGAAGAGAATCAACGCACAGTTGGCGACATCTACCTCGCCCGTGTACATAAGGTAATGAGTGGTATTCGTGCTGCATTTATCGATGTTGGCATGGAAAAGGATGCTTTCCTTCACTTTTCTGATGCCGGTGACCACCTCGGCGATTACATCAAAATGATGAACGGCCCAAAGAGCATTTCCAAAGATGCTGATAAGGACCTGAAGAACTTTGATAAGCTTTCGAACAACGACAAACAGATTCTGGCAGGAAAACTCCTTCAGAACAACCAGAGAATACTTGTACAGATTGTTAAGGAACCAATTGGTTCAAAAGGGCCGCGTGTTTCTACTGATATAACCATTGCAGGCCGTTTTCTGGTACTAATTCCAATGGGCGACTACATCGCCATCTCTAAGAAAATTAACAACGGTCGTGAGCGGCGCCGGCTGAAAAAAATTGCCGGAGATATGCTTCCGGACGGTTTCGGCGTAATTATCCGGACCGTTGCTCAAAAACAGGATAAAGAAGCGCTTGAAGACGATATGCGCACCGTCCTGAAAAAATGGGAGCGCATTCTCAATAAACTTGAAAATGCCAAACCGCCAACACTGCTCTACAAAGATCTCGACATCACCGAAAGCCTGATACGCGATCTATTTGCCAAGCAGTACGACCGGGTTCTGATTGACGACTACCAGCTCTATAAATCGATCAAGAGCTATGTGTCTCAGATTGCACCAAAAATGCTGCCTAGCGTTCAGCTTTATAAAGGCAAGGATCACATTTTTGATCACGTCAACATCGCACACGATGTGAATTCTATTTTCAGTCCGAGAGTGCGCATGCCATCTGGCGGTTATCTTATCTTTGAGCAGACAGAAGCGATGTATGTTGTGGATGTCAACTCCGGCCCATACGCGGCTAAAGAGAAACAGGAAGACAACTCCCTGAAAACCAACCTGGAAGCTGCACGGGAAATTGCTAAACAGCTCCGGCTGCGTGACATCGGCGGAATTATTGTTGTTGATTTCATCGATCTGCGGGATGACAAAAACCGCAAAAAGATCTATGATGAGCTGAAAAAAGAGTTTAAAAAAGATCGCGCCAAAACCAACGTCATCGGTATGAGTGATTTTGGTCTGGTTCAGATTACCCGACAGCGTATTCGTCCAAGTGTAGTGAATTCCGTTTCTAAAGTTTGCCCCACATGCGGTGGTTCAGGTTCCGTTGTCAGTCAGGACACTATTGTTACAGACATTGAGAGCTGGATCAGCAAATTTAAGTACAGCACTGAATACCGAGCTGTGGACATTTTTATCAATCCCTACCTGAGATCCTATCTCACCCGAGGCCTCTTCAGCCTTCGATTTAAGTGGATGCTTAAATACAAGATGAAAATCAGCTTTGTTGCTGATGAGACCATTTCTCTGAATGAATTTAAAGCTACACTTTCCGGATCTGACCTCGAGATTACGGATGTTGTACTCCAGGGAGAATCGCTCGATAAAATTCTGGCAGCCAAAGAGCAACAAGCTCAGCAGCTGGAGGAAAGTTCAAAACCATCCAGAGATGTTGACTATTTCTCCAAAGAAAACGGCAACGGAAATGGTCTTCAAAAACGCTCAAAAAGACCAAAGCGTCCTACTCCGCAAAGTAATTAATTGAAGATTTTAGATTTTAAGCTTTACCGATTATGACAAATTTGAAGAATTTTCATGCCACTACTGTATTGGGAATAATCCATAATGGAAAAGTAGCGCTCGGCGCAGACGGCCAGGCCACTTTGGACAAAACAGTAATGAAAGCAACTGTTAAAAAAGTTAGAAAGCTGCAGAAAGGATCAATCCTTGCAGGGTTTGCCGGATCAACGGCTGATGCCTTCACACTGTTTGAAAAGTTTGAAGAGAAACTGAACAGCTACAACGGAAATCTGCAGCGGGCTGCTGTTGAGATGGCAAAAGAGTGGAGAAAAGATAAATTTTTACAGAAACTTGAGGCTCTTCTCGTCGTTATTGATAAGGACACCCCACTGCTAATTTCGGGACAGGGCGACGTAATTGAACCTGACGATAAGATATTGGCAATTGGCAGCGGGGGATCATATGCCCTGGCAGCCGCTCGTGCTTTAAAAGAAGATGCCCCTGATTTGTCGGCCAGGGAAATAGTTGAAAAATCGCTGCACATTGCCGCAGACATCTGCATCTATACAAATCATAATTTGACCATTTTAGAAATAGACGAGTAGTACAATGAAGTTGATTGAACAACAGAATTTAACACCCAGACAGATTGTAGCCGAGCTCGACAAGTATATTATCGGGCAGAAAAATGCAAAGCGCTCTGTTTCTATCGCACTCAGAAATCGCTGGAGGCGACTCAAATCGGATCCCGAAATCCGGGATGAAATCATTCCAAACAACATTTTAATGATTGGCCCAACGGGTGTAGGTAAAACAGAAATCGCTCGCCGACTTGCAAAACTGGCCGGGGCACCATTCATAAAAGTTGAAGCGTCCAAGTTCACAGAAGTAGGTTACGTAGGTCGTGATGTTGAATCGATGATACGTGACCTTACCGACATCGCCATCAACATGGTTAAACTGGAGATGCAGGAACGTGTTAAGGGTCGGGCTGCTGAGATTGTCGAGGAGAAGATTCTGGACATTTTAATTCCTCCGGTTCGTAAAAAAAGTTCAAACTCATCCTCTACCGCCAAAAATACAGGAGAAGTCGGGTTCAATCCCGAAAGTGCATCTGATGCCGAACTGAATGAACGCACGCGCGAACGGTTCCGGGAAAAGCTAAAAAACGGTGAGCTTGAAGATCGTGATATTGAAATTCAAGTAGATTCCTCCAAAACTCCTATGATGCAGGTTTTTGGACCTCAGGGCATGGAAGAGATGGGAGTCAATCTGCAGGATATGCTTGGAAACCTGACACAGGGTCGCAAGAAAACCAAGCGTACCGTTCCCATCAGTGAAGCCCGTGAAATACTTCTTGAGCAGGAAGCCGAAAAGCTGATTGACCACGAAGCCGCAGTTCAGGAAGCACTCGAACGGGTGCAGAATCAGGGGATCGTTTTTATTGATGAAATTGACAAGGTTGCCAGTGACTCTTCTTCCAGCAGTAAGGGAAGCGGTGAGGTAAGCCGCCAGGGTGTGCAGCGGGATCTCCTTCCTATCGTTGAGGGAAGTACCGTTAATACAAAACATGGAATTGTAAAAACGGATCATATTCTGTTTATCGGATCCGGTGCTTTTCACGTATCCAAACCTTCTGATCTGATTCCGGAGCTTCAGGGACGTTTCCCGATCCGGGTAGAGTTGAACTCGCTGACTGAAGAGGATTTCTTCAAGATTTTAACTCAACCGAAAAATGCACTCACAAAACAGTATCAAGCGATGCTTGAGTCGGAAGGTGTAAAAATTGAATTTACAGAAGATGCAATATTGGAGATCGCTAAAATAGCAGCAGAGGTCAATCAGCGAATCGAAAATATCGGTGCCAGAAGGCTTCATACGATTCTTTCATCCCTGCTCGAAGAGCTTTTATTTGCCGTTCCCGACGATATACAGGCCGGAGAAATCAATATTGACAAGGAATATGTGCAAAAACAGCTTTCAGATCTGGCAAAAGACAAGGATCTGAGTCATTATATCTTGTAAAATGATATTTCCGATTGAACATTGTAGAAACGTTTCAGTCTGAATTTCGTTAGATATTAAGTAGAATCTGAAATAATGGATGTGTATACTCTTCGAGTAACCTTTCCGTTACACTTTTAAAATGAACTAAATACAGATGTCTGTGAAGAAGTTTCTCGCTCCTCAACTCGCATTACTAATGATTTTATCTGCTGTGTGGCTCGCCGGCGTGGATAAGGTTGTCGTCTCAAATGATATTCACCAGGAAAATTTACACAAGTATCTGCAGGTGCAGCGACGTGTATTGGACAACTATTTCGGTGACACCTCGATCGATCAACTCTATAAGAAAAGTATTGTTGGATTGGTGAAAGGCATACAGGACAGCACAATTGAAATTGCCGCCACACCCATAGATACCACGCAATTCGAATCAATAGATAATCTCCGAGATTCCTACAACAGCTATGAAGAAGCATATCTCTATGTAGCCAATAATTACCCTGATGAAGATATGTCGAAGCTTACAGATTCATCAATTCGAGAAATGCTCAAGACACTGGATCCACATTCTGTTTATATCGAACCGGATGACAGCGATCGTATTGAGGAGGAATTTGAAGGAAAGTTTCAGGGAATCGGGATTCAGTTTAATATTATCCAGGATACCATTACCGTCATTACCGCCATCTCAGGCGGACCCAGCGATCAGCTTGGAATTATGTCGGGTGACCGAATTGTATCAATTGATGATTCCAGTGCGGTCGGGTATTCGAATGAGGATGTCCTGAAAAAATTAAGAGGTGAAAAAGGAACAGAAGTTGATGTGGAAATTGTGCGTCCCCGATCTTCAAGACCATTAAATTTTACTATTGAGCGTGATGATATTCCACTTACTACTATCGATACCGAATACATGCTCGATGAGCGTACAGGTTATGTAAAAATAAATCGATTTGCGGCTACAACTCACGAAGAGTTTATGGAATCTGTAGAAAAAATGCATGATGATGGTATGGAGAGGATTGTTCTTGATCTCAGAAATAATCCGGGTGGATATCTGAGCCAGGCCATTGCCATCTCGGAAGAGTTCTTCCCGCGAAATACTAAACTGGTCTCCACCGACAGCAAGCATTCCCGATTTAACCAGGAGGTTTTCTCTAGCAGAAACGGAGACCTTAGGGATCTGCCCGTAATCGTATTGGTGAATGAAGGATCTGCTTCTGCCAGTGAAATTGTCAGTGGTGCCATTCAGGATCACGATCGTGGCCTGGTTGTCGGGCAGCGCACTTTCGGTAAAGGATTGGTTCAACAGCAATATGAACTGATTGATGGAAGTAATATCAGGGTTACAATTTCCCGATATTTAACACCCTCCGGTCGGCTGATACAAAAACCATTTGAAGGAAGCAGCGAAGATTATGCTTTTGAATTTATTCACAGATCTTCTGATGCAGCCGTAGATGCCGAAGAGTTTAAAGATCAGGTACCTGATTCACTCAGATTTACAACCAAAGCAGGACGTCCTGTATTTGGCGGTGGAGGTATTGTACCGGACATCGTGGTTCAGGAAGACACTACATCTTCTCCATATCTGTTCAACTTCATGCTTGTAAACAGAATAGATTTTAACTTTGTCAGAGATTTTCTGGATCAAAACGGTGAAGAATTCCGGGAAGAGTGGGAAGATGATTTCCTCGGCTATCGTGAGAATTTTGAGTGGGGCGAGGAGGAAAAGAAGATGTTCCTGGAGATGATGCAGGAAGAAGGCCTGGAACTGGTTGAAGACCTGGATGAACCGGAAGCAGAAGGAGATTCACTCCGTATCTCCCCCGAGATGTACGACGAGCTTGTTTGGATGAACTACGGCAGGATGAAAGCAGAAATGGCGCGTCAAATCTGGGGAAATGAGTATTTCTACCCCGTTGTAAATGACTACTTCAACGAAACACTCAGAGAAGCCATTAAACTTTGGGGAGAAGTAGAAGAGCTTGAAGCATTCGCATCTCGGCAAGCAGCTCGTTTTTAGATTTTTTTCAATATTAATATTCTAAACTTTTCAAATAGCCTGTAATTCTATTGCAGGCTATTTTTATATCTGTCAGTGATGGCAACTGCTGCCGTTTCCGTACGCAACCGCTTGTCTCCGAGTGAGTAGGCTTCTCCACCCTTTTCCCTCAACAGCTCACTCTCCTTTTTAGAAAATCCTCCTTCCGGTCCTACCACTAAGCATATCGGGTTTTTGTTTATAGAAGTAGACCGGGTACCTTTCTCGGTCTCATCAGCATACACTATATGATGTTCGGGTAGTGTAATAGAAAGTGTTTCAGATAAGCTTTCAGCGAAAATAATTTTCGGCAAATAATTTCGAAGAGACTGTTTCATTGCTGATAAAACTGTTGCTTCAATTCTGTCCATTCGAACATTCCCTTTTTCACTGTGGTCTCCCCTGAACAGAATTATTTTATCAACACCCAATTCGGTCGCTTTTTCGACTGCAAATTCCAGGCGGTCTCTCTTTTTTATCAACCCAATTGCAAGAGTGACAAATGGAGATGAACGAACTTCTTCTTCACTCTCTATTATCGAGCAGATTATCTCATTGTTCAAGATTTCTGTTATCTCACAAGAGAATCGTGTGCCGATCCCGTTTGTGACATAGATGTTGTCTCCTAATCTGTGGCGAAGAACCTTAGTGACGTGCTTTGCCTCCTGATCAACAAGTTTTAAAACATCACCAGTTATATTTTCCGGCCGGGTATAAAATAGATTCATCGTGCTCTTTCTCGTAAAACAGTTCTGCTAATTTCAGTTTCACCGGTTTCAAGCATGATCTCAATATATGGGCGGCACAACTTACAGTTCGTACAGGCAATATTCTGCTCAGCGATCTCATCTACATTGGTCAGGTTACGAGCCTTAGCAATCTCTTTAATCTCAGAGAATAAAATTTTATGGCAGATACATCGATCAACACCCATAAATCTCCGGGTTGAGATGAATTTTACTGTTTAAAATGCTTACCAAGTTTAAGCCCCTGGCCCTGGTAGTTACTCTTGATATCAGTTCCGTACACTATATCCGGAAGTTCACTATTGGGTTCAAAGGTCATGCTGCAGAATGTCTGTCCGTGCTCTATTAAAAACGGAACATCGTGCGATCGAACTTCAAGAACTGCACGGGCCCCGCCATCTTCCACTGTACCGCCAAAACCGCTGTCAAAAAATCCTGCATAGTGTGTTCTCAGCTCACCGGAACCGGTATCGTAGGCGATCATTTCTGCGGCCAGATGTTTTGGAATCCGGCATCTCTCTTTGGATGCAAAAATGTAGAACGCTTCCGGTTCCAGAATCAGGTGATCCTCGCTTGCCGCCCGGATTGGCTCCCAGAAATCGGACACTTCGTAATGATTGATTTTATCCAAATCGATCAGATCGCGGTGCTTTTTGGCTTTATATCCCAAAACGTCGTTCTCATCACCGTGAAGATTCACACTCAGGAAGAGTCCGTTATTCACCTTTACATCATTCAGCGGCATCGGAGCACCCGCTTCATCAAAAAGAAGCGGGTCGCCCGAATGTACCCGAAGCAGATCCTGGTCTGTCAAAACCGTGTGGCCATGACGAATCCGAAGTTGGTTAAGCCGATGACCGGTGCGTACTTTAATCGGAAAAGATTTGGGGACTACTTCCAGGTAGAGATTACCCTCAAACCCCGGTTCGATCTCTTCGAAGCGGTGCGAATAGTCGGTGATCACACGGGTAAAAATATCGAGTCGTCCTGTCGTACTTTTCGGATTTGTTTTGGCCGTTAAATTCTCTGCCGATACCAGTCGAACAGATTGATCACCATTCCCGTTAAATAATTTCTTTTGAGGAGAAAAGTGAGAAGCAGGCATCTTCAGCTTTTCGAGAAGCGGAATAATGTAAACACAATTGGGCTCCAATACGGCACCATCCTCTATTGAAAAGCTGTACTGATGGAGCTTATCTATTTTTTGCTGAACCGTTTCGCTTTCCGGTAAAAAACTGCTCCGAACCCTGTACGCCTTCTCTCCCAAACGCAAATCAATGGAATTGGGCTGAAACTGATCATCCTGAATCGGATAGCCATCCACGCCGGTAATCACCCCGGCCTCGTTCAGTACTTTAAGTTTTTGTACGGGTAATATTCCTTTTGTCCGCAGTGTAACTTCGCTTATCGTAGTGCTCATAGTCATTATTCATTTAATGATGCGAAGTTAACAATTTATGATCGTTTTTGAAGGCTAAATTTCTTTTGATGGTGATTGATTCTCCATCTATTTTTTTGAATTGCTTGAAATATCAATCGATTCCATCAACTGATTGTATACCATGTATTTAATTAAAGGACTATTGGTTTCAAATGATTCACTCCCGGGATTCTTCGCCTCAACTCTGTTTTCATCTCCAAACTGCTCTCTCTGTTCGGCGATTTTTTGACTGACTTACAATTACCCCGGGCGTTGCCCGGGGCTACGATCTGTTCGCTCCTTTGGAGCTTATTTTGATAATAGGCTCTATGAGATTTCCTTGTAAGGAAACCAATAATTCCAAATATTGTAAATCGAAGGGTGATCGATCTGCTAATCAAAATTTTAAAGAAATGTCCCGTAGGGATAACATATGGGTATATTAATTCTTTCTGGTGTCGTCTCTCGCAATCCGTGGGATTCTTTTGAAATATTGAATAGGGTTAAGGGGATTTAAAGCAACTCATATCTAAAACAAAAATCTGTAAAACCAACACTAATAATTATTGTTTTTAATGATTCAATACTTATTGGGACTACGTCAGAAAATTGCCCAAGTATCAATTCCTGAAAAAAAATATGTCCCGTAGGGACTAAATATCGGTAGCCCCGGATGAAATCCGGGGTTAAATAGTCATCCTTAATCCCCCGCCGAACAGAGAGTTTGGTTTGAAATTTAGATTTGAGTTGAGGCGGCAGCACACCTTCTCTTTTCGAGATACCATCAAATAAAATCTACGCTCTATTTCACCCCCCTCTCCAATGATGACAAAAAATTCTCAGACGACTCCCTGATCGCATCTTTCTCATCTTCCGACTTTTTATTATCAAACATATTCACCATAAAATTTACCCGGCCGCTGTCGTTGAATGTCCCCCGCTGTTTGTCCACAAAATTCCAGTAGAGATAGTTGAATGGGCAAGCCTTCTCACCGGTTTTTTTCGTCACGCTGTAGTGGCAGTGTTTGCAATAATCACTCATCTTGTTGATGTAATTCCCGCTTGACACATAGGGTTTGGAGGCGAGAACTCCGCCATCTGCAAAAGTACTCATCCCCAGCACATTCGGAAGTTCCACCCACTCGTAGGCATCCGCATAGGCAAGATGGAACCAGCGGTTCAGCTCACGCGGATCCGTTTCTGTGAGGTTGCTGAAATTGCTCAGTATCATCAATCGCTGAATGTGATGAGAATAGGCCTGGTCAATGACCGGCTTCAAACTCTCCTCCATGCATTTCAGTTTTGTTTCGCCTGTCCAGTACATCGACGGCAGTTCACCCTTAAATCCAAAATGGTTTGCATCTCGAACAGCCGGCATCATCGCCTCGTAATAGATTCGGATAAACTCCCTCCACCCGATAATCTGCCGTATAAAGCCCTCAACCGAGTTCAGTCGGGCTTTACCTTTATGGTATCGCTCCAATGCTGCTTCACAAACCTCAGCAGGCATCAGTAGTCCGTTATTCATGTAGATGGACAGCTGCGAGTGGAACAGCGTGGAATTACCGGTTTTCAGCGCATCTTCATACGGACCAAATTCATCCAGACGCTCATCTAAAAATTGCTCCAATAATTCAGTCGCCTGACGTCGGTTCACTGCATATCCAAACCGGTGAGTGTGGCCAAAACCGTCGGGGAAATAATCGTTCACCATCTCGATCACCTCTTGTGTGATATGATCCGGTTCAAAACGCTCAATTTTTGGAATCGGATGATTTTTCGGCAGCTTCTCTCTATTCTGATCATCATAATTCCACTCTCCGCCTTCCGGATCATCACCGTTCATCAGGTAGCCCGTCTGCCGACGCATCTCCCGGTAAAAATATTCCATCCTGTAACCCGGCTCAATCTTATCTGTCCACTTCTCCGGATCGGCAAGAAAAAAACCGTTCGGTATCTCTCCAACACGTTCTTCAAACTCTTTAGCCATACTTCTTAATCGTTCTCGAGTATCCCATTCGGAAGGTGTCATGAATATCAGTTCGCCATCATAATCTGAAAGGATATCTCTCAACCCATCATCGAAATGTCCTTCAGTCGAATGGTACAAAACATCAAAACCGTTTTTAGAACACTCAAGAGCAAAGTGGCGCATGCTGCTCAGCACATACACAGCCTTCTTTTTATGATGAGGCAGCTCCCTGCCCTTCTCTCCGCTTTCCATTAAAATCAGAAGCGGCTTCTCTTCGTGCACCCAGTCCGGCCATGCGCTTAAATTTAGCTGATCGTGCAGAATAAACACGGCTTTTTGAAAATTTTCCAAATCAGGCTTATCAATTAGTTGATCAACTTGCTGAAGATATTTTCTGGGCATAGGTGTAGTTGTTGAAAGATTTTTGTTGCAGATATCACAAAATCTGTTGAAAAATCATTTCAGCCTTGCGTTTTATTTTTATTACTAGTTTATTAGTACTGTAATAATCGTATTAACTAAATCATACATTCATGCGTAGATCACTCACACCCCTTGGCGAAACTGAAATGGAAATACTTCATCATGTGTGGGAGCTGGGGGAAGCCTCGGTAGCGGATGTTCGTGAGCGTATGCTCGAATACCGTGAGGTAGCTTACACAACGGTGATGACCATCATGAAAAATCTGGCCGACAAGGAGTTTCTCAAGTACAGAAAAGAGGGTTTGAGCTATATCTACAGCGCAGCCATCAACCCGGATGAAGTTCGCGGAAACCTGGTCCACGAAATTGTAGATAAGGTTTTTAAAGGATCGAGTAAGGATCTGGTTCAGGCGCTGGTTCAGAATGAAAATCTGTCTGCCAAAGAGCGGCAGGAGATTAAAGATATGATTGACAATTTGGAGGATTAACCATGGATCTTCTGATACTGCAGCTTGCAGAACTTGCCAAGACATTATTTGAAGCCGTCTGGTTGCCTGTATTGATCTGGACTATCCTCAGCTCTTTCGTCTGGCTGATCTTACGAACCATGGATAACATCCATCCGGTTTATCAGTATCACCTGCGTATGGCATTGATTTTTTCACTGCCTGCCGGACTTCTGGCACTGACGGGTGTGAACATGATTTCCGAATGGTTATCGACAGCTTCCACCGAAACCACTTTGAAAATCATTACTCTGTCGAGCCCGATCGATGTGACTTTCATACCGGAAGAGTCCACCGGTGTACCGCTGATATCACTCATTCAGGCTCTGGCGCTTGTAGTTTTTATAAGTGGTATGATTTACTTCGGCTCCCGGATATTGATGCACAGTTTAAATCTGCAAAAATTGCGCAAAAACTGCTCGTTCAGTCCGGTTAAAGAGGTGAATCATCTAAGTCCTGAGAATATCGGACTGACAATTGCCACGGGGAAAAATGTGCAAATTACCTTTTTAGAAACAGATATCGTCCCCGTCACTTTTGGATTCCGGAAACCGGTTATACTGCTGCCCTCTTCGCTAAAAACGCGGCCGGACAAAATGAACCTGGCTATTCGGCATGAGCTGACCCACATCACTCAACACGATTTTTTCTCGCATCTGATGGTTATTCTGACGGAAGCAGTTTTTTGGTTCCATCCATTGGTTCATAGACTGAAACGTGAACTGGTGGATTACCGCGAAATGCGGTGCGACAACATGGTTTTGAGCGAATCATCGGTATCCAGAAAAGAGTACGCCTCTCTTCTGCTTGAATTGATTCCGATGCCCAACCTCAACAAAGAACTTTCCGTAAATATGGCTCAGGAATCATCAAACCTAAAAAAGAGGATCACAATGATTACTCAACAAACCAAAACCCAACAGATTCCGAAGTGGTCGAGCCTGCTTCTGCTTGGAATTGTCTTTTTAACCACCGCATTTGCCATGGCCTGTACCGACATGCAGACACAAAACGTGTTTGATGAGGAAGAACTGGATCTGATGACCAACATCGATAAAACCGGTGAGCAAGGCTATCATGAAATCATCATCTACATGAGCGAGGAAGAACAGGCAGAACGACATGAAAGTAAACTGGAACAGTTACGAATGCTGGGCCCTAACCATATTGAATCAATTCAGGTCTGGAAGGGAGAACAGGCTATTGAAAAATACGGTTCTCGCGGAGAGAAAGGGGTCATGCAGGTTCGTACTAAGCTGGATGCAGAATCCTATAACAATACACTGAAAGCTTTGGGTATGAATCCGGTCGATCCTGAGTCTCTGAACCCTCAAAACAGTGAGTCTTCTGAACAAGATGATTTTTTTGTAGTCGTAGAAGAGATGCCGGAGCTGATTGGCGGGCTTGAGTCCATTCAGAGAAGTATCCGGTATCCTGAAATGGCCCGACGTGCAGGAATTGAGGGGCGGGTATATGTACAGTTTATAGTGGATGAAAACGGGAATGTTGTGGATCCGCAAATTATTCGCGGAATCGGTGGAGGTGCAGATGAAGAAGCCCTTCGGGTTGTAAGTGAAGCTGAGTTCAAACCCGGCATGCAGCGTGGACAGCCGGTAAGAGTACAGTACTCACTGCCGATATTCTTCAGGCTTGCAAATGAAGATTCAGTTGAGTCAGAATCAGGTGATCTGGGGTCTGCTGAAGTGGAAGCCCCTGCAACCATGGAGAAAAGAATGATTGTTGAAGTTAATAACAATGATGGCCGATTAACCGGAAAAGTACTTGACGGTGAAACTGAGCAGCCTCTCGCAGGAGCAAACATCACCTTAACCGGATCAGATGTGGGTGCTTCCACCGATATGGACGGTAACTTCTCTATTGAAACAGACGGTTCGGGTGAATATGAACTCATCTTCTCTTATGTAGGATATGAAAAAGCCTCAATGACTATCTCACGCTGAGCCATAGCGTGCGGAAAAGGAGCCGTTTAACGGTTCAACCTTAAAAGCGAAATCCTTCACGGGGTTTCGCTTTTTTGTTTTTCCTGATTTTGTGTATTCTCTGTCTATCTATTTATCGGTAACCTCATAATTAATTTATGGCTATTCCACGAAAGATAACCTGTGCAATTTTTACAGTTATCTCATTTCTCCTGACTGTTTTGATTTTTTCTTCGTGCAGCAGTTCAGGAAAATTAACAGATGAAAATCTGGAACATCTCAATCTCACTGTTGAAAGCCCTCAATCGAATGATGACAATTATGTAGTTCAAATAGCAGGATTTCAAGATGAAGGTGGAGAGGACTACAAATCTGTGCTGCAACGATTAGAACGACATGAGTGGGATGACATCGTATCAGTAGATGAGAGTTCAAATACGGAAGAGAAGAATATTCAGGTCGAAATTCTTAATCGTCCTGAATCATTAAATAGGGTATTGTGGCAGATCGGTATGGAGCACTATCGCAGTCACGCCGTTGATTACAGACCCGATCATCAAGACGGTGAATCCGTGATTTTGAGCGAAATGCCTGAACTTATCGGCAGTTTTAATGAGCTGCAGAAAAAGTTCACTATCCTTCTCATATGGAGGGAACAGGAATTGAGGGGCGAGTAGATCTTGTCTATGTAGTCAACGAATACGGTGAGGTAATGGACCCGGAGGTTGTAAGTGGTGTACATCAAAGCCTGAACAAGGAAGCCCTCAGGGTAATAAAGCTTGCAAAGTACAAACCTGCAATGATAAATGGATTACCGGTAAAAGTGAAAATGAACGCTCCCATATTTATCAGGGAATAAACAAATAAATGACCATATGATTCGATATCTCAAACTCTTTCTTTTTATTTACTGCCTGCTCATTACCGGCTGCGGAAGCAGTTCGAATGTTCAAGAGAATAACCTAAATTCCCTGAATCTTGAGGTTAACCTGGCCGATGAAAACAGTTCTTATCATACAATCACACTTTCAGGATTCAACCAAGAGAATCAAAATCAATATGATGAAGCTGTTCAAAAACTTGAAGCACACTCTCCGAGAGACGTTATAGAAATTGATCAAAATGCAGATCAAATTACTGCCAAAATTAAGGATGACCCAATCTCTTACAATCGCGTTTTGTGGGCGCTGGGCAGTGAACACTTCAAGGAACACTCTACAGATTACGAAAGTCCGGAACCCACAGGTTCTGACAGGGATGAAATGCCTGAACTGATTGGCGGAATGAATGCCCTGATGTCTGAGGTCCGTTATCCGGAAGCGCTCAATGGACTGGAGGGTCAAGTTATGGTAGAATTTATAGTCACTCGTTTTGGAGAAGTGAAGGATCCATTCGTTACACGCTCACTGCACTCTGCAGCAGACCTTGAGGCGATTCGTGCATTAAAAGAGATGGAATTTAAGCCCGGTATTATAGATGGAGTTCCCGTACAGGTTAAATACACAGCACCTGTCTTTTTCAGAAACCGTTGATTTAGTTGCACTTAATTTTTGAGTTTAGGAGATGATACAATTTGTGAATACTGAAAAATAATTTCTGCACTTTTTGAAACCCTTTCTCTATCATTACGTAGCAAACAATAAAGACTATCTAAAATCTGAGTAGGATCATCATGCCGGCTAAACTAAGAAAATCACGTACTGACAAAATGATCGCAGGAGTTTGCGGAGGACTCGCAGAATACCTCGGATGGGACTCCACGATTGTTCGCATCATTTTTCTCATTTTGGTATTCTCATCAGTGGGAACCATGGTACTTTTCTACTTTATTTTAGCACTCATTATGCCGGACTAAAATAGATTTTGGAAAACTCTGCACCACAAACCATCTTACATTCAATTCCATAACATGAATGTGGTGTCGTATGAAAATTGCCATCATTGGTGATACCTCCCGGGCTGATGCCTGGGAAAAACATCTTCGAAAACTATCAGCCATACATGAAGTTGTCATAACGTCTTCTTTGGAAAAGAAAAATGATGTTGACGCTGCACTTCTTCTTGATGACGGAACAAAGAATCTGTCCTCCCTGGAACATCTCATCAAACTTGGATTACACACCTATTTTATTTCGCAGCTGCCTTCCGATTCAGCTGTACTTGAAAAGATGTACCGGCTTGCACGTGAATCAAACGTGCGGGTTCAGTTCAGCCATTGGCCTACGCTCGCACCCGCTTCCATGTGGATGATTCAACAGATGAAAAAACCTGACTTGATTCAGATCAAACGCGAAGTTCAGATGATTCCCAACAGCACAGCCCAATCAAATATTGACCATCACTGGATTGATGAAGTTGGGTGGGCTACCAAAATCCTGGGAGGCAATGTTCACCGGGTTGAAGCCAAACAGCTTTCAGTTGAAAAGAAACGGGTAGGAATCAGTATCAACCTGCGATATGAAGATGCATCTGTCGCCGCTATTCAGTTTTCGGCTCTCGGAAATCAGAATATTCATCAGCGAACCATCTCTGATGGAACCATTTCAATTGACTGTGATGCTATTCGCCAGCACGTCAAACTGTTCAGAGAGAACAGCTATGGCAACATCAAATCAGAAACACACAATTTTGACCCAAAATTAACAGCCGAAAATTCCGTATTTCAATTCGTTAAATCGATTCAGTTAAAAAAAGAGGCTCCATTCAACCCCTATGATGCCTACCAGACCGCGCTTATAACAGAAAAAATTCTTAAACAACTCGATAAAAACTAAGGGCTACTTCGCTTTTTTCATCATTTTGAAAAAAGCTTTCAGTTTCTTTCTTCCCATCAGTCCATCAATAAAATTAAACTGTCCTCCCGATAGTTTTTCACCGCCATCAATGGTCACCGTTTCACCGGTGATGTAAGGTGCCATGTCGCTCATCAGAAATGAGGCCAAGTTTGCGAGCTCTTCATGCTCTCCATAGCGTCCTGCAGGAATCTTATTGAGATATTTTTTCTCGAATTTTTTAGTAGGAAACAATCGTGTCCAAGCCCCCTCGGTTGGAAACGGTCCGGGGGCAATTGCATTTACCCGGATTCCATACGTACCCCACTCATACGCGAGTGAACGGGTCATTGCCAATACGCCTGCTTTCCCACAGGCCGATGGCAGAACAAACGCAGAACCCGCATCTTCTGCATAGGTAGTAACAATGTTGAGAATATTTCCCTCTTTTTTATTGTCGATCAGGTAGTTACCAAAGTGATGCGTGCAGTTAAAACTTCCATGCAGCACGATATCTACGATCGCCTTGAAGCCACCGGGTGAAAGATCTTCGGATGCACTCAAAAAATTACCCGCCGCATTGTTGACCAACCCGGTCATTTTCCCAAAGTCCTTGATGATCTGATCAATCATCTCCCCCACCTTCTCATAATCCCGGACATCCGCGGAGTACCATCGTACATCCGTTCCGTACTCTTTCAGCTCTTCGGTGGCTTTCTCCAGTTTCTTTTCCGTCCGCCCGCAGATGGCGATATTCGCGCCCAGTTCTGCAAACTTTTTCGCCATGGAAAGTCCCAGTCCGCTCCCGCCACCGGTGATGAGAATGACTTCGTTTTTGAGTGTATCGTCTGTAAACATGATTTTGGATTATGGTATTTGGTCAATGGTATATAGTAGCTAATTCATTGTCTATCTACCATAGTTCATTCACTATCGACTATTTATTGCTTGCTTAATTTTTTGATTAATGCATATATCATTTTCTCGATTCTTACCAACTTAGACTCCAACTTTTGAAAATCTTTCTCGGAAAGAAATTTGATGTTCTTTGAAATCAATAATTGTGTTTCTAACTCGTAGCAAGATCCTTTAGCTATATTTAGGAACTGGACAAATTCTTTCTTTGATTGCCTTCCAGCACCTTCCGCAATATTAGAACTTATAGATACTACTGATCTTCTGATTTGAGATGTAATTCCGTACATCTCCGACTTGGGATATTGTTTTGTAACGTTATAGATTTCGGTAGCTAACTCTATTGAACTACTCCAAATATTAAGTTTTCTAAAATTGTTCATAGTCTATGGTTTAAATTGTAAAGGTTCATATATATGAACACAATACCAGCGTACCCTTACACTTTTACATAAAAAATTTCGGGATTAGGAGTTTAGTCCATCTACTATCTACCATAAACTAATTACAATGTTCTTTCAAAAATCCCCGCAGCGCCCATGCCACCGCCAATACACATCGTTACCATTCCAAACTGCTTATCCAGCCTGTAGAGGTCGTGGAGGATCTGTGTGGTGAGTTTTGCGCCGGTGCAGCCCAGCGGGTGGCCCATCGCAATCGCCCCGCCGTTGATGTTCACTTTTTCAGGATCGAGCCCTGTTTCGCGAATCACGGCCAGGGACTGAGCTGCAAACGCTTCATTCAGCTCAATCAAATCAATATCCTCCAGGTTAAGGCCGGTCTGCCTCAATACTTTTGGGATCGCCTCCACGGGACCAATTCCCATAATCTCCGGAGCCACTCCGGCAACGGCAAACCCATGATATTTCGCGATGGGTTTCAAACCAAGTTCTTCAGCTTTGGCCCGGCTCATCACTAAAACGCCTGCAGCGGCATCATTCATTTGGGATGAGTTTCCTGCCGTAACGGATCCACCGGTTTTGAACACGGCACGTAATCCGCCCAGAGCTTCCAGGTTGGTATCTTTCCTGGGACCTTCATCCTGTTTAAATGTAAATTTCTCCTCAGCCACATCGCCATCCGCGGTTACATATTTGTGAACCACATCAATCGGTGTGATCTGCTCATCGAAATATCCCTCTTCCCACGCTTTGATCGCTTTTTGATGACTCTCCAGTGCAAACTGGTCCTGATCTTCCCGGCTCACTCCATACTTGTCTGCTACATTCTCCGCCGTCAGCCCCATGTTGATATAAACCTCGGGACGATCCTTTGTCAGCTCGGGATTGGGCTGAAAAGAGACTCCACCCATCGGCACCTGACTCATACTCTCAACTCCACCGGCAATCATGATCTCCGCTCCACCGGCCATAATCCGTTCTGCCGCCATGGCGATCGTTTGCAGCCCGGATGAACAGAATCGATTGATAGTCATGCCCGGAACTGAATCAGGTAAACCACCCAGAAAGACAGCCTGACGTGCCACATTCATTCCCTGTGTTGCTTCCGGAAACGCGCATCCTACAATCACATCATCTACCATTTCGGGTTTTACTTCGGGAGCGTGTTTTAATAAATCTCTGATGATTTCTCCCATCAGAGAATCCGGTCGGGTAAACCTTAGAGATCCCTTATTGGCTTTTCCACATGCAGTTCGTTTTGCAGCGACTAATACGATATCGTTGTTTTTTTTCATGGTGATTCAGTCTTTGTATGAAATTCAGAGTGGTTATTTCTCGCGGATTTTCGCAGAGTTATACGCAAATTACCGCAGATTTTTCTGCGAAACTCAGCGGGTTATCTGCGATAATCTGCGAGAACTCCCTTCAAACATTAGTTCCTTAGTGGTTTACCGGTTTTGAGCATATGCTCCATTCGCTTATGCGTTCGCTCATCCCGGAAGCATTCTAAAATCGCTTCACGCTCCAGTTTAAGCACGTATGACTCCGGTACTTCCTGCGGTTCGCTGAGATCGCCACCGGTCATGATTTCAGCAACTTTACCTGCAAGCACCTTGTCATATGGAGAAGCCCATTTTGCTTCCGTCATGATGTAAAGGGTAACATCCAGCACACTCTTTCCGGTTTGCCCCATCAGCTTGATTTTTGGTTCTGCCGGAGGACGATATCCCGCATCGGCCATTGCCCTGGCCTGCTGTTTGGCTGTGGCCAGAAGCAGATCACGGTGCATCACAATCATATCCGTATCGCGCAGGTATCCAAGTTTTTTGGCCTTGGGTGCACCGTCGGAGACTTTCGCCATCCCGATCGTTTTGAATGCATCCTTCAGGTATGGAAGCGGATCGGCATCCTCATCTACATTTACCTTGTTCATGGCTCTCATAAGCAGCTCTTTAGTCCCCCCGCCGGCCGGAATCAATCCAACGCCCAGTTCCACCAGTCCACAGTACAATTCGTGATGTGCCACCACTTTGTCGCAGTGCATCATAAACTCTACACCGCCGCCAAAACATCGGCCCGATACAGCCCCGATAACCGGAAATGGCTGATATCGCAAACCGACAGCCACCCGCTGGAAATTCTCCACGGCCTCTTTCACTTTACCAAAATCACCGCTTTTCAGAGCTACCCCGGCTTCGCCAAGATTGGCTCCATAACTGAAATTTTCATGATCGTGACCAATCACCAGTGCATCGAACTGATCTTTCACAATCTCTGCGACTTCATCCACCGACTTCACCAGTTCAAATCCAAGCGTCTGTTGCTTGGTGCGGAATTCGAACAGGGCCACGCCATCTCCCATATCGTACAGCCCGGCGCTTTTGTTGCTCCACACTTCTTTTCTATCCCGTTTCAGAGCCGCAACGGTCACGGCTCCCTCTGCCGGTGGTGACAATGGTTCAGCTTTACCGGATGCCAGGTTATAAACGGTACCGTCATCTTTGTAGAATGATTTCCGCCCACTGTCCAGCATCTTCTTCACAGAAGCGGGTACCTCACGTCCCTCCTCTTCCATTCGCTTCACCGATTCCTCCACACCGATGGCATCCCACCGCTGAAATGGTCCGAGCTCCCAGTTGAAGCCCCACTGCATGGCGCGGTCAATCGACTCCACTGAATCGGTGATCTCCGGAATACGATTGGCCGAATAGAGCAGCAGATCACAATGAATCTCCCACAGAAACTTCCCGGCTATGTCATCCTTGTTGACCAAAAACTTCAACCGCTCCCCGGATGTTTTGTGCTCTTTTTTGGCTTGATTGGCCGACTCAAACGAAACATCCTGCTGCTTCTCGTAATCCAGCGTTTCGGGATCAACCACATGGTATTCATTTCCCTTTTCACCTTTCACTTTTTTATAAAATCCATGCCCTTTCTTGTTTCCATGGGCACCCGCTTCCACCATTTTTTTGAATCCGTTCGGAACTTTGAAAATCTCCCGACGTTCATCATTAGGCACGGCGGGATAAAGATTTTCCGCTACGTGTTTCAGCACATCCAGTCCGGCCATGTCAGCGGTTCGAAACGTGGCAGCCTTCGAGTATCCGGTCAACGTCCCGGTCAAAAAGTCGATCTCCTCAGCGCGAAATGATCCGTCAAAAAACCACGGCATGATCGAAGCCATCGAAAACACACCGATTCGGTTGGCAATAAAGTTGGGTGTGTCTTTGCACTGAACCACACCTTTACCGAGAATCTTTTCACAAAAACCGGTCATGTATTTCGTAACCGCATCATCCGTCTTTTCCGTCGGGATGATCTCCAGCAGCTTCATGTAGCGCGGCGGGTTGAAAAAGTGCGTACCCAGGAAATGGGCTTTAAACTCATCAGACACATCTTCACTTATATCAGAAATCGGTAATCCGGATGTGTTTGAACTCACGATGGTGCCCGGTTTTCGAACCTTCTCGAGCTTCGCCATCATCTCTTTTTTGATGTCCATTCGCTCCACGATTACCTCGCACACCCAGTCGGCATCTTTCACCCATTCCAGGTGATCTTCAAAATTCCCCGGCGTGATCCGCTCCGCCCATTCCGGATCACCCAATGGTGCGGGATTCATCTTCGTCAATTTCTGAATACTCTCTTCAGCCGTTTTATTTGGCCTGTCCGGATCATCCGATTTGAGGTCCAGCAATTTCACCTTCAACCCGGCATTTACGCAGTGTGCTGCAATCTGACTGCCCATTACGCCGGAACCGAGTATGACAACATTTTGGATATTCATTTTAGCCATATTTACCCCTATTCACTCTTTATGTTCATTCTAACCAATTATTTAGATTATTAAAACCCCGTCAGTTAAAATCGCTTACCAATTCTCCCACTTTCTGAAAAGCAATCTCAGCTTCCCGAAGCTCACCATATTTTTCTGCACATACAGCAACAACTACCGGTTTATCCATTCCCGGATTGACAATTCCCATATTACAGGAACGCCCGATTTGAGTCCCGGTCTTATGTGCAAACACCGCATCTTCACCTAAACCTGCTTTTATTCTACGGTCACCCGTATTTACACTTTTCATGATATCCATTAAAATTTTAGTATGCTCTTCATTCAGGTAATCGCCATTGTGAAGTTTTTCAAGCATCTCACCCATTGCAGACAGACTACCGGAATTGATACCTCTTCGATAATATCGCTCAAAAGCATCCACAATTGATTCACTGTTTACACTCTCTTCACCGGCCTCCAGTTTTTGAAGAAGAGCTGCATACCGGTCTGTCAGCGGAGTCACCTCTTTCAGCTCCACGATATCCAGATTTGAGAGATTTTTCACATCCGGAGTAATTTCACTATACGCATCATACCGTACCTGCATAATGGTCGTAATTCTTCCTACACCCTGTGATATGATTGACTCACTGACCTGGTCATTGAAGGAGTCCTCACCCAAAAACCGGATCAGCATATCTGTTGCTGTACTGTCACTGTCGCGTATCATTCTCTCCAGCAATTCCAATACCGTGTATTCTGTGCCCGGCTCCTGAAACATCAAATCTCCGCTACCATCTACAAAATCAGACTCCTTTAGTGCAATGGTATCTTCCAGCGAAAATTCACCTGCTTCTACACGCTGTAAAATTGCAATGCCAATCGGAATCTTAACTGTAGAGGCAAGATACCAATCCCTCTCCGTTGCATACTCAAACTGTTCTCCATCGTCTAAATTCTTGATATAAACACCGATGTTGCCCGAAAAATCCTCATCAATTGCCTCTAGTTCAGATTCAACGTTATCTGAAGGAGTTTGAGGAAAAACTGTGATGAAACTTAGAACAATAATTAAACGAAGCATTGTCATAATGCGAATAAAGATTTGTTGGTTATTATAACTTATAAAACAAGTTCATGCTTAAGTTCATTTATATCAGATTAATCCGATTCATGTTTCATCATTTTAATATACTTACCATAAGTTAAAACCCTCCACCCCCACTCGAGTGGTCCATACCTGAAAAAATTCAGCCAAAGATTGCTGATGACAACCTGAAACAGAAAAATAAGAACAACCGCAACTGACAACGCGGCCGATCCAAGTTTCTCACCCAGGCCAAAACCGGCGTTGTAAAAGAGGATGATTCCAATGATTGACTGTAGTATATAGTTCGTTAACGCTGTTTTACCAACGCTATTGAACAATAACTCTAACACCCTTTTGAATCCGGTTAGGTACATCAGCATAAAAGCTGAAACATAGGCCGTAGTAAGTGCAAGAATACCAAACGGCTCCAAAATATCTTTCAACAGGTAGACCTCGGAATTACTCATATCAGTCGGATTGCCCATTGCAAAAAAGATATTCAGAGGTAACCCAATCAGTAAACCCCAGAAAAGAAACTTTTTCAAGAGTGGCCCGTTCTCATGAATTTTCCGGAGCATCAGCTGCCGTCCGAACCATAACCCGACCAAGAAAACACCCAGTACTTTAATGATTCGCGCATCAAGAGAAATCATATAGCCGCGCAGCAGCGGTCCAATGTAATTGAATGACAATACTGTTTCCCAAGACTCACTTTGTATAACAGCTACCAGGTCTCGCATTTGAAACGTTTCTGAATCAGCAGATCCTTTTGGCAGATCTGCACTGTTCCAGCTCTCTGTCAATAGCATATAGATACTGTTTGCATACCCTCCATCCGCAACATGAATGTACCAAGCGTGTACTCCTGACAGTCCCAAAACCACAAAGGCTATGACTAATAAAGCACGATCGGATAGTTCTTTAAAGAAAAGTAGCAGATATCCGCACAGCGCGTAAATGACAAGGATGTCGCTAAACCAAATCCCCCATAGGTGAACCACACCGATAATGAGCAGTATGAAAAGTCTTCTGGAAAAGTGCAGGATAAAAGAGCGATCCGTCGATGAGGCCCGTATAAACTGAATGGCAAATCCTACACCGAATAGAAGTGAGAACAGAGTATAGAACTTCCCCGCAAAAAAGACACTGTGAATCCAATCGAAAAGTGCATTCCACTCTGAAAGAAGCAACTGACTTTTTACATCATCCATAAAATATGAGTAGCCGGTAAATACCCGGATATTGATAACCAAAATCCCAAATATGGCAAATCCGCGGAGAGCATCGAGTGAATGTATTCGCTCGTCTGAACCTACCGGATTTAGTGAAGATGTCTGACTCATTCAATCGATTCAGTTTATCAGTGTATTCCAAAACCGAAGTTTAAGTCGTCTGATCCGGTAGAAATACAATCATTTACTTTTTAACCCGGTAAGCCCATTCTATCGTTTCAGTTAATTTTGACAGGCTATTCAGTTTCTTCAGCATACATTGACTCTATCTTATCCTCATATTTCTCTTTAATCACATTCCGCTTCACCTTCATCGTTGGTGTTAATTCACCACTGTCAATCGAAAGGGGCTCTTCAAGCAGTACAAATTTTTTCACTCTCTCCCATGGAGATAGAGTTTGATTTGTTTTATCCACCTCTTTTTGAATCAGTTCTCTTACTTTTTCGTCTTCTGAGTAGGGTTTTTCAGGGGTGTGCCCTGCACGTTTGAGCCTTTTCAAAACGTTGTCATAAGCCGGTACAATCAATGCAGAACAAAACTTTCGCTGATAACCTATCACAACAATCTGGTCAATAAAACCACTATTCAGCAGTTTGTTCTCTACATTTTGAGGAGCAACATATTTCCCGGTCGATAGCTTGAACATCGACTTTTTCCTGTCTGTGATGTATAAATATCCATCTTCATCAATTTTCCCGACATCACCGGTTTTAAACCAGCCATCCTCATCCAGTACTTTTTTGGTTTGATCGGGCATTTCATAGTACCCTTTCATCACATTCGGCCCTCGAACCAATATTTCCTTGTCATCGGCAATCTTCACCTCAACATCCTCAAGAGGTTTCCCTGATGTTCCGACTCTCATACTTCCCGGGGTTTGAACACTGATAACCGGAGAAGTTTCCGTTAAACCGTATCCCTGCACGCATATGACTCCAATAGCGTTCATAAACCGAAATACCTCGGGAGAAAGTGCCGCTCCACCGCTTACCACACCGGATAGATTCCCACCGAACATCTCTCTGATTTTGCTGTACACCAATTTATCCGCAATTTTATGCTTCATGGCATTCAAGCCTTTGGGAGGATTCTCCGGGTCGTACTGTTCTGTTCGGTAAATAGCCCAGTAATACAGGCTTTTCTTCAAACCGGAAAATTCCTGCCCGCGTACTTTCACACCGGTTTGAACTTTTTCGAGTAATCTTGGGACAGTAGCAAAGAAGAATGGTTTTACGTAAAGAAAGTCGTCCTTAATCTCATCTATTGTTTCAATAAAGTATATCTCAGATCCCATGCATATGTACATGTATTCGATCATTCTCTCAAACACATGAGAAAGCGGCAGGTAGGAAAGAACCCGCTCGCCCTGAAACCGGCTAATCTCAAACGGCAGCCGCTCCAGAGAATACTGAACATTCGATGCAATATTATTTTGGGTAAGCATCACTCCTTTCGGAACTCCGGTTGTGCCAGACGTATAAATAATGGTTGCAACATCATCCGGTTTAACAGCGTCTTTCAGTTCATCAAACAGGTCCGGATTTTCCTTAACGTACTTTTCACCGGATTTAACAATCTCCTCAAACTGTTTCAGCTTTTTATGCTTCGAAGATGACAGTGTGATAACAGCTTTTACCGAATCGATTTCTTTTATGAGAGATTTGGTTTCGGCAAACATCTCATCATTTGAAACGATGTGGACTTTTGCCCCCGAGTTTTCCAAAATATACTTGATTTGATCGCCGGGCTGAGTCGAGTAGATTGGCACGTTGGATGCACCAAGGCTCAAGATGGCCAGATCACAAATAAGCCACTCTGTGTTGTTTTCAGAATGAATCGAAACCTTATCCCCGGAGCGTACACCCAATTCGTACAGTCCCATTGCAAAATGCCGGACTTTCCGTTCAAAATCCTTTTTTGATGTTTCGTGCCATTCTCCGTCTTTTTTAGAGACTGAAAAGCGATCGTCTGAATATTTTTCCAACCCTTTAAATAGCAATTTGGGTAGTGTGGTCGGGGAGTATTTCATAACTCAAAACCTTGTTTGATTAACAAATAAAGGAGGTTAACGCTGTTACCCTAATAATTTACACTTTCGGATGACTTTTAAAAATCTGATTCAGAAATTATTTAGAAGCTTCCTCAAAAAAGCCGAAATTAAAATGGCTATTCATCAGATCAGGCCTGCATAACCGTACTTAAATCGAAATTCACCCATGAGTAATAGTAACATCGAAATTGAAGATGCCATCAAAGAGAAAGCGAATATGATGTTAGATGGCAAACATAAAAACATGGGAGATGCACTCGGTATTCGGTTTAAAAAAATCAACCGTACTGAAATGATTGCAGAAATGCCGGTTAATGAAAATACCGTTCAGCCATTTGGAATTCTACATGGAGGGGCTTCCGTCGCATTGGCCGAAACTCTCTCATCTGTAGGCGCCTGGCTGAATTTGAGTGATGATTCCAATACAGCTGTGGGACTCGAAATCAATGCAAATCACATTAAGGCAGTCCGTAAAGGTGGAAGAGTGATCGGCATAGCCAAACCGATTCACAGGGGCGCACAAACTCAGGTTTGGGAAACCCGTATTGAAACGGAAACCGGAAAACTTGTCTCAATTTCCCGCTGTACGCTTGCCATTATTCAATCCCGAAAATGATTACTGATTCATTTCATCATTTAGAATGTGCATAAGCCGTCGTTTGGCAACCGGAAAAATGGTGTGATCGAAAGGAAAGTCCAGTTTCGTATCAAATGCATACGTTGCAGGATTGGGCAGCTCACTCTCCTGACGGATCAGCTCCAGTTTGATCGATCCCGGAGAGAGTTTCACCTCGCCCTGGCTCAGATTTTTTAAAAATCGGGTTTTTAATGCCCGGTATTGATCATCAGCACTTTGAAAAATGGTCACTTCAAAACGAAACAGGTTCAAATATTTTTTCTGATTGTCCGGCACAAATAGATACCCCTCCTCTTTGTAGTTTGGCAATATCCCAACCTGCTCAACCGTCAGTTCACTCTCCACAAACTCGTGGATGGCTGCCCCCTCCTCGATTACTTTTTCGATATGGGGCAACGCCCAGGCAATCAGATTCTCCACTTCTGAAATATCTGTTCCGCTTGTAAAAATTACTTCGTGTTCAATGGTCCGATTTACCCAGTCAATTTTGCTGATTCGTTTCGGGAAGTTAGCCCGGAGGTCTGATAGCCTGGTAGTGATATCTTTCAGAACTCGGCGGAGTTCAATGAGCCGGCTTAAATGAGGATAGATTTTATAGAACTGGAATTGCCCTGAGATCTTTTTGAGTTCACCCAGAATAATATACTGCCGCTTTTCAACATCATCCTGGACACTGGTGAACAGTTCTACTGAAAGATTAAACTCCTCCTTCATAGATAACCTCCTGCGATGATTGAATTAAATTCTTCCTAAACACTATTTAATCGGAAGCAATTAGTCAAGAGTTTAACGTTTATTTAGCAAAAACTTGTATTAAGTAACTTTAAGATTTTTTAGGAATTCAATCCTCTACTTTGAACTGATTTTCCTATATTGACGTTATCATAATCCAACCAAACAGTACGTTTTATTATTAAAAAAGCGCTTTTATGGATACTCCTGAACAACTTGAAGAATTTCAGCAACGAATTGACAACGGCGAGAAGATAGAGCCGAAAGATTGGATGCCCGAACGTTACCGAAAGCAACTGATTCGGATCATGAGTCAGCATGCTCACTCAGAAATAGTAGGAATGCTTCCGGAAGGTAACTGGATTACCCGCGCTCCTTCTCTCAAAAGAAAGATGGTTCTGCTCGCAAAAGTTCAGGATGAAGCCGGGCACGGTCTATACCTTTACAGCGGTACGGAAACACTTGGAGTCAAACGTCAGGATTTGATTGAGGATTATCTGTATGGGAACGCCAAATATTCCAGCATTTTCAATTATCCGACGCTCACTTATGCTGACATCTGCGTGATTGGCTGGCTTGTAGACGGTGCGGCCATTGTGAATCAGACGATGCTGGCAAAATCGTCATATGGACCTTACTCACGGGCGAATGTAAGAATTTGCAAGGAAGAGAGTTTCCATAAAAAGCAGGGTTATGAGATGCTGGCCAAAATGGCTGATGGTACTCCGGAACAGAAAAAAATGGCACAAGATGCCGTTAATCGCTGGTGGTGGGCTACTCTGATGATGTTTGGACCGCACGATACCGACTCTCCAAACAGTGCCGAGCTCATCAAATGGGGAGTGAAAACCAAAACCAATGACGAGCTCCGACAGCATTTTGTAGACCGCATGGTGATGGAGGCAGAGGCTATTGGAATTGAACTGCCCGATCCGAATTTGACATATAACGAAAAAACCGGTCATTGGGAGTTTGGAGAAATTCCATGGGATGAATTCTGGAGCGTTGTTAAAGGTGATGGCCCAATGAATCGTGAGCGCATGAAAGCCCGCCGGAAAGCTTATGAAGAGGGCGAATGGGTGCGTGAAGCCGCAAAAGAGTACGCACGCAAAAAGCGACTTCAAAACGAAAAAGCATCCTAGTAGAAAAGAAACCGGAAGTAATTGGTCAGGGTTTAGAACTTGACAATAAACCATGACAACCAAATTTTAAGTTTAGCTGACTTAACAGAAAACTATTCAAACATGACAGTCAAAACTACAGACAATACAGAATGGCCATTGTGGGAAGTTTTTTATCAACCGAAAGACGGTAAACCGTTTGAACACGCCGGAAGCGTTCACGCCCCCGATGCCGAAATGGCGCTGCAAAACGCTCGTGACACCTATGCTCGAAGAAATGAAGGCATCGCATTCTGGGTTGTTCCGTCCGATCAAATTGTAGCCTCCACACCCGAAGACGTTGGCCCGTTTTTTGATCCGGCAAATGACAAGCCCTACCGGCATCCACAGTTTTACAGCGTACCAAGAGCCGTTAAAAAAAGAAAATAATAATAGTCGTGAGTCCTGAGTCTTGAGATATTAGAACCTCATTACTCAAATCTCAGGACTCAAGACTCAAGACTAAACTAATGAGTACATTCGACACCATACCTCAAACAAAACAGGAAGCTTTGGTAGAAACTTTGCTTCGGCTGGCTGATGACCGCTTAATTTTAGGCCACAGAATTTCTGAATGGGCCGGCCACGGACCTGAATTGGAAGAGGATCTTGCACTGGCAAATATCGCCCTTGATATGATTGGGCATGCATCTGCTCTCTATGCTTATGCGGCAGAGCTTGAAGGCAAAGAGGACGAAGACCACTATGCGTACTTTCGCGACGATATCGATTTTAAGAATATCTCCCTTTGTGAGCTGCCTCGTGGCGACTTTGCTTTTACCATTGCCCGAATCTTCCTGTTCAGCGCATTCAGTTATTTCCTCTATCAAAAACTGATCGAAACTGTTGACGATGAGCAGTTCAACGGGATGCTCCAAAAACACTTCAAGGAAATAAAATACCATCTGCGCCACAGCCGGGAATGGGTTTTGAGACTGGGTGACGGAACAGAGGAGAGTCACCGGAGAATCCTGGAGGCATTTGATGAAATCTGGATGTACACTGGTGAGCTTTTTGATATGGACGAAGCTGATCAGGTCGCCATCCAACAAAATCTGTTTACCGATCTTTCGGAATTCAAAAAAGAATGGAGAAATCTGGTCGTTGACACTTTGGAAGAAGCAACATTGACCGTTCCCGACATGGAACAATATATGTTTTCAGGTTCACGACATGGACGACATACCGAACATTTGGGTCGACTTTTAGCCGAAATGCAGTTCCTGCGGAGATCGTATCCAGATGCGGAGTGGAAGTAATAGACATGAGATATGAGTCTTGAGTCATGAGATTCTCAAGACTCAGGACTCACGACTTAAGACTATATGATGAAAACAGATCAAACCATATCGAAAGATGAGATCTGGTCGCACCTCGAGGAGGTAATCGATCCGGAAATTCCTGTGTTAAATGTGGTTGAGATGGGGATTGTACGTGATGTCGCGTTTGATAAGGATCAGGTAATTGTGAAAATCACTCCAACGTACTCCGGCTGTCCGGCAATGAATGCTATTGAAATAGAGATTCATAAAAAACTCCACGAAAAAGGAATCAAGGAGTTCAAGGTTGTCACGGACTTTAAGGAAAGCTGGACAACTGATTGGATGACGGAACATGCCAAGAAAAAATTAAAAGAGTATGGAATTGCTCCGCCTGAAAAAACCGGGGATGACTCCGACTTCCTCACATCGTTGAAAAGTTCTCAGAAAATAGTACCTTGCCCCTATTGTGACTCCATGGATACCGTTCTTCAAAGTGAGTTTGGGTCCACAGCATGCAAATCGCAGTATTACTGCAACGAGTGCCATCAGCCGTTTGAGCACTTTAAATGTATCTGATTTAAGCAGAATAATCGAACTACAATTTTCCATAACTGAATCTACTCTTCAGCAACGATGATATTTCTGAAGTTCAACTGATAAATGATAACTTTCGATTAATAACCCTCTGATTAGAACCATCAATTTTTAAACGATCACACCTTTCTACATGGCTTTCATTCTTTCTTCGCTTGATCAAAACATTTTAACCATCACCCTAAACCGTCCTGAAAAGTACAACAGCTTCACAGAGCCGATGGCTCTTGAACTACAGGAGGTTCTTCAAAAAGCAGAATCGGATGATGTCAGGTGTGTTATTCTTAAAGCTAACGGTAAGGCGTTCTGTGCTGGACAAGATCTTCCGGAAGTCGTTGAAAGAGCCAAAGATTCAAATTATGAACTGGCGGATACGGTTCGAACAACCTATAACCCGATCATCCGGGCCATCCGCAAATTGGAGAAACCGGTTGTTTGTGCTGTTCAGGGTACGGCTGCAGGCGCAGGGGCAAATATCGCTTTTGCCTGTGATATTGTTATTGCCTCAAACGAGGCCGTTTTTGTCCAGGCTTTCAGTAAAATTGGCCTGATCCCAGACAGCGGCGGGACCTGGTTCCTTCCTCGATTGGTGGGGTTAGCCAGAACCAATGCGATGTATCTGCTGGATGAGAAAATATCTGCTCAACAGGCCATTGATTTAGGTTTGATTTACAAAGCTGTAAACAGAGATAATCTTGAAGAGGAAACAAACAATATCGCTAAAAAACTTGCTCAAATGCCCACAAAGGGATTCGGAATCTACAAGCGGGCAATGAATGAGACGTTCAGCAATAGTCTGGATAAGCAGCTTGAACTGGAAGCCAATCTGCAAACTGAAGCGGGAAAAACTGCTGATTATAAAGAAGGAGTTGAAGCCTTTTTAGAAAAGAGGAACCCGGAGTATAGAGGTAAGTAGTATGGCTACAGTTTTTCCACGTATGTTTCAAACCCACTGCCCTCTACTGATTTCAACAATTTTCGATCGAATGTAACCATTTTGCACTTATACAGTTTTGCAGTACAAAGATAGAGCGTATCATAGTAGGTCACAGGCAGTTTTGCAGACACCTCAAAGCTTATATCAGCAATATCCTTCAAATCGACAAAGTAGATTTTAATTTTCTTAAAAACGGATCGAACCTCCTCCGCTTTTTCATAATTCAATCTGCCGCTTCTACACCATTTAGAGAGAATTGAATCAAATTCCACTTTCAAAAATTCAGGAGCAATTAAAACCGGATTTGACTTCAAGAGATCAAATGACTCTGCTTGATGAATTTCCGGTAAAAACCATTTCACAGCCACCGAAGCATCCAAGACTACCGTTCTCACCGTTCCCGATCTTTTCTTATCTCATCGGTAGAGTCTGGAAACTTTTTTCCTTCTGATATGAACTTCTCCTGTATCTCGCGAACCATATCAATCACTTCAGAATGTGCCGGACCTGCATACTCTTCGATAGCTTGTTTCAGTTCAGCCTGTAATGATCTTTTATTTGCAATAGCTTTCTCTTTCAATCTCTTCAGTGTCTTCTCATCAATATTTCGTATTAGAACATCAGGCATGGCTTTATTGATTTGCTTAATGATATCATTATGATATCAAATATCATCTACATCTACAACGCTTGGTTTTGACGACTGATTGCTTATTTTTGAAACAAAAATTCAGAGTATTGTAACCAGATAAATCATTTCATGAGTTTAGATAAAAATTCTACCGTTGCCGTCATCGGAGCCGGAACTATGGGAACCGGAATTGCACAAATTGCCTCCACATTCGGTCACCGGGTTCATCTGTTTGATATCAGTGAAGAACAACTTGACCAATCGGAAAAGGGATTAATTAATATTCTGAACCGGCAGGTTGAGAAAGAGCGAATGACACAGGATGAGGTGGATGGAATCCTGAGCAGAATTGTATTTACCAGTCATCTGAATTCGATTGAAGGCTCAAATTTCGTCATTGAGGCTATTGTAGAAAACTTAGATATCAAACAGAACACATTTCAAAAGATTGAAGAGTTGGTGGATGAAAAGGCAATTCTTGCCACCAATACCTCCTCCCTTTCAATTGCTTCTATCTCTTCAGCTTTGGAGCATCCGGAGCGATTTTTGGGTGTCCACTTTTTCAACCCTGCTCCACTGATGAAGCTTGTGGAAATCATACCCGGAATATCCACTTCATCAAAAGCGATGAAATCCGCTCGCAGCTTAATCGATTCATGGGGAAAAACAACGGTTCAGGCCAAAGATACTCCCGGATTTATTGTCAATCGTGTGGCCCGACCATTTTACGGAGAAGCACTGCGGATTTATGAAGAGGGAGTTGCCGATCACGCCACCATCGACTGGGCTATGAAGGAGATAGGCGGATTTAAAATGGGTCCATTTGAACTGATGGACCTGATTGGTCATGACGTCAATTACAAAGTGACCGAATCGGTATTTAAAGAATTTTACTACGATCCGCGTTTTAAACCGTCTTTTGCTCAGAAAAGATTGGTTGAAGCGGGACGATTGGGCAGAAAAACTGGCATCGGATTTTACGACTATCGTAAAAACGCTCAAAAAACGGAACCAAATAGGGACAGGGAGCTCGGTGAAAACATCTTGAATCGAATACTCGCAATGCTGATCAACGAAGCAGCTGATGCCGTGTTTATGAATGTGGCCTCAGTTGAAGATGTGGATCTGGCTATGACTAACGGCGTGAACTATCCAAAAGGACTACTTGAATGGGCTGATGAGATCGGTATAGAAACGGTTTATCACTGGATGAACACGCTTCAGGTTGAATATCGTGAAGATCGTTACCGGCCTAACCCGCTGTTGAAACGGAAATATAAGAATGGGGAAACATTTTATGGAACCATTTGATCTGAAACGGGCTGAAAGAATTGTTGCCCATATGATGGAAAAGGATGAGTTCAGCCGCTGGATGGATTTCGAAGTTCTCAAGGTGGATAAAGGTTACTGCAAAGTCTCCTGCCCCATCAAGAAAGAGATGCTGAACGGTTTTTCCGTAACGCATGGCGGCATTATATTTTCACTGGCCGACAGTGCTCTTGCCTTTTCCGCAGCAACGTATGGCAGGGTGTCGCTGGCTATTGAAAACTCGATTTCATTTATTCACAAAACTGTTGAAGGTGATGTGCTAACTGCAGAGTCAAACTGTCTGAATCTGACCCATAAAACCGGGCTGTTTGAAGTTAAAATTCGCAATCAAAACGACCGGCTTGTTGCCATGATGAAAGCAACGGTTTATCGTACTTCCGATAATTTTGACGTTTAAATTCCGGAAAAACTTTTTCATCAGATATCCGTATTGTAGTTTAAATTGATTTAAAAATACCTGGATGGGATTAAAGAACGAGACAAGATCAAAATACAATACCAAGACGTTTTATAAAGAGTACGTAAGCGGAATGAATTCCCGCCAGCTTGGTAAAGAATTTCAATCCGATTCACAGCGTCTCAAAGATCTCTATTTTGATGCTCTTAAAGAAAACAATCCAAATCTACCCCCACAGAAAATCCCGTTCACGCAACGATTTCTGAGCCTGTTATCTGCCTTGACCAAACGGCTCAATCCGGTTCGAAGGTTGGTATTTGGAGTTTCCATGATCAGTTTTGTTCTTCATTTTGTGATGAACTTTCTGGGGATATACATTTTCCCCATTCAGCCACTGCTTCTGCCGGTCGCATTTCTGGGTATACTTTTTATTCTATTGATTGAACTGCTTGAGAAGTCTGACGTCCAAAAAGAGCTCGATTTTGCACGCGATATCCAGCTGAGTCTGCTACCTCCTTCTGCCATAACCTGGGGACAGCTTGAGGCGCACTCATTTGCCGCTACAGCCAGTGAAGTGGGTGGAGACTACGTGGACATCATTAAGTCAGACAAAGGCACTTATGTGGTTATTGCAGACGTCTCCGGAAAAGGTGTAAGCGCTGCCCTATATATGGTTCGCATTCAGGCTTTGGTTCACATGATTATTAAAAAACAGAATCCGGGACCAAAAGAGTTGTTTTTAGAACTTAACGACTATGTTAAATCCAACAAGTTGGATAAGACGTTTGTAACTGCCTGTGCCGCTTTTTTCCCAAACAATGAAGATCACTTCATCTTTTCTCGTGCCGGTCACAATATCCCTATTGTTTACAGCAGCAAACACGACAGCACGTATAAACTTCATACTGATGGTTTTGCTTTGGGAATGACATCCACCAAAATTTTGCAAAAATCTCTTGACGAAAAAAAATATCAGTTTGAAGCCGGCGACAGTCTCCTACTATATACAGACGGACTGGTTGAAGCCAGAAATGAACAGGGCGAAGAGTATGGCGAAGATCGGCTGGATGGCCTGATGTCAATTTATGGGTCACTTCACGCCAAATCGGTCACTCAAAAAATTCAATCGTCGATAGAGGTTTTTATAAGAGATGAAAAACCTCTGGATGACATCACTTTCACAACCATACATAAAAACGACCCGCCCAAAAAGCTTCATCAATAAAAAACCCGGACAGAAAATATTCTGACCGGGCTCATTGTTTCAATACCAAGTAGTTATTGAAGAAGGTTTTTTGCGTTTTCCACGATCTTGTCAACCGTTAATCCAAGGTGATCATATACCTCTTCATACGGTGCAGATTCCCCATAGCGATCGATTCCCATTACAACTCCTTCAGTACCAACCCACTTATGCCATCCAAAAGTAGCGCCGGCCTCAATGGAAATTCTCTTTATAACCGCAGCAGGCAGAACTTCATCCCGATATGATTTAGGCTGCTCTTCAAATAACTCCCAGCAAGGCATGCTCACAACGCGTACAGATTCACCGTCTGCTTCCAGTTTTTCAGCAGCTTTCAAAACAAGGTCTACTTCCGACCCGGTCGCCATCAGAATGATATCCGGCAGATCCTCTTTCTCTTTTTTAAGAATGTAGGCACCTTTCTCAACCTCAGATGCCGGTGTGTATTTTGATCGGTCAATGGTTGGAAGGTTTTGACGGGTCAGCACCAGAAGTGTTGGTCCGTCATCGTTCTGGATTGCACACTTCCAGGCCACGGCCGTTTCGTTTGCATCTGCTGGGCGAATCACGTTTACATTTGGTGTTGCCCGAAGTGATGCAAGATGTTCAATCGGCTGATGTGTGGGGCCATCTTCTCCAAGACCAATACTGTCATGTGTGAACACAAAAATGGATGGAATCTTTGACAACCCTGCAATCCGGATAGCAGGCTTATTGTAATCGGAAAATACCAGAAAAGTACCTCCAAACGGAATCAAACCACCGTGCAATGCCATTCCATTCATGGCAGCTCCCATTGCGTGTTCCCTTACACCATAATGAATATTTCGACCGCTGTAATTTTTCGCAGAATAAATTCCTTCATCATCCATATCGGTTTTATTACTACCCGTGAGGTCGGCCGATCCCCCGATCATATTTTCGATTTGATTTGCCAGTTTATTGATGACTAATCCGGAAGCTTTCCGTGTAGCCATACCTTTCTCATCGGCTTCAAATTCCGGCAGAATTTCTTCCCAGTTGTCAGGCAATGCCCTGGAGATATGATTCCTGAAATTTGCTCCATCAACCGGATGAACCTTTTCATAATCCTCCAACAGGCTGTTCCACTCATTCTCCAATTTGTCACCTTTTTCAACCGCTTTTCTAAACTCCTTCAAAACATCATCCGAGATATGAAACTTCTGATCCGGATCCACCCCTAGTTTCTCTTTCGTCAATCGTATTTCATCTTCGCCCAAAGGAGCCCCGTGGGAATCAGCCGTGTCTTGTTTATTTGGACTTCCGAAGCCGATGTGTGTTTTACACTCGATCAGAGATGGTGTATCTGTTTGCTGGGCAACTTGAATAGCTTTCTCAATTGCATCTCTGTCGTGACCGTCAATGGTCTGAACATCCCAACCGTATGATTCAAATCGCTTTCGTGTATCATCAGTAAAAGCCAGATCCGTAGAGCCATCGATCGAGATTCGATTAGAATCATATAAATAAATCAATTTTTTTAAATTTAGGTGGCCGGCCAGACTTGCTGCCTCGTGCGAAATTCCTTCCATCAGATCACCATCACTAACAATGGCGTATGTAAAATGATCCACAATTGAATGATCAGTTTTATTGAACTTTTCTGCCAAGTAAGCTTCAGCCATTGCCATTCCAACTCCTGTTGCAAACCCCTGACCGAGCGGGCCGGTGGTTGTTTCCACTCCCGGTGTCATGCCAAATTCGGGATGACCGGGTGTAATACTTCCCAACTGCCGGAAATTTTTAAGCTCTTCCAAAGACACTTCATATCCGGTGAGATGCAATAGAGAATAGAGGAGCATGGATCCATGACCTGCAGACAAAATAAATCGGTCACGGTCAGACCATTGTGGGTTTTTAGGATTGTGTTTTAAAAATTTTGTCCAGAGTACATAGGCAACATCTGCCATCCCCATAGGCATACCCGGGTGCCCTGAGTTCGCCTTCTGTACGGCATCCATTGAAAGTGTTCGGAGGGTATTAACGCAGCGCTGAGCAAGTTGATCAGACATGATTTATTTGAAGATAATTTTGAGTGCTTGTTATGGGCTCAAAAGATACCCAAGTTCAGAACAAGGAAAAAAGAAATCTTCAGTCAGAATCGTGTTTCATATATGCCTCTTTCTCAACTCCGGATCCTGTTATCGCAGCCTCTTTTTTTGAATCATAAGTACAGATAGCAGCACCAAAACTATCCCGATCATTTGAAATATTGACAATACTTCTCCAAAGAAAAAAATGCCAATCAATGTTGCTGCCACCGGTTCAGTCATAGCGGTGATGGATGCCTTCCCGGCTTCAATTTTCTTCAGACTTTCAGTATAGAGAAGATAAGCTATAACAGTTGGGAAAAGTGCCAGACCAAATACAGTTGACAGTGTTAAGGGATCAGAAAGTTTTTCAGCTGTATCTATTGAAATGATATTTGTGAATGGAAGTATAAAAACTGTTGCTGTTGAAAAGGTGTAGAAAATTATCGTTAGCGGTCTATATTTTTTAAGCGCCAGTTTGCTACAAATACTGTATAGGGCATAGCCGAAACCTGCTCCAATTCCCACTAGCAAACCATATGTTGATATTTTCCCACTATCCGGAAATAATTCAGAAACTAAAACAATACCGACTAGTGTCGCCAACAGAGCAATTTGTTTATTCTTTGTAATCTGTTCCTTGAAGAAAATTCTGGACATGACTACAACAAAAGCAGGCCCGGTATAAAGAAGCACAACGGCAACTGATAATGAGGTTTCACTAATTGCCGTAAAGTAACTCCAGTTGAAGAAAAGTATACTCAATACACCCGTTCCAAAAAATAAATAGAGATCATTTAAGGAAATCCTTAGTAGTGCTGAATTTCTTAGCCTTAAATAGCCATAAAGCAGAACAGCTGAGACAGATACCCGAAATGCAACGATATCGATGGTAGAAAATCCACTGACGGATAACTGTTCAATAAAAATCCCTATAGTTCCCCACAGAGCAGCAGCCAATGCTGCCATCACAAACGGTAAATATTGTCTATCCCTCCCGATCAACCCCATCCCTGTTTAGTTTATTGATATAAATAAAAAAAGCCCTCAGTTAATGAGGGCTTTTTGTTAATACACTATGTGTTAGATTTATCGGCCTGTTGGTGTGTGACCTTCACATTTCAGTTCAAACTGAAGCTCGTGGTTTGCAGGCTCTGTGAAATCGCCATACCGTGCGTTTTCAAAAGCTTCGCATGCATCATCTTTTTGTCCCTGACCTTTGTAAGCCATGCCAAGTTCAAAATAGATTTTTGCTTTATCATTCACACCGCCTGATTCTAATTCAAGAGCTCGGGTAGCATGCTCTAGTGCCTGTTCCCATCGGCCTCTTTCATTATGAACAGTGGCCATTCTGTATTGAGCATCAGCTGATTCGGGATCATACTGCTCCACTCTTTCCAGTAGTTCCAATGCACGATTATAATTTTCATCATCAATAAGATTTGAAGCTCTGTAAATAAGCTCTTCTGCAGCACCTTCTCTGGCATTTTCAAGAGATCTGTTATCATCCACACGCTCTGCAACTTCAATGGCGGTATCATACCATTCCAACCAGCCTTCTACATCTTCAGGATTCTGCTTTTTGATAACAACCGCCTTTTGATAATATGCAGCAGCATAATTTTCATTCATGTCAATTGCTGTGTCTAGATCTGCTAGTGCCTCATCATAGTTATCAGATCGGTACTGCAAGACTGCACGAATGTAATAGAGTTGAGGAATGGCACCTTCTGCCTGCTGACGCACCTCATCATTTTCAAATTCTTCAGCAATATCTTTCGCTTCCTGAAACGCATCGAGAGCCTCGTTTGCAGATTCAATAGATCTCTCATTCTGATATCCGCGATAAGCGTTGGATGCTCTGCTTGATGCAACTCTTGGAATTCGCTCCACGATTAATTCGGTGATATCACTTAAATCATTCTCCCGGGCGATCTCAAGCGCATCTCTATAGAGATCAATTGAGTTTTCAAATTCACCGGAACCGGCTAATTCCTGAGCTTGATTATAAAGCTCAATAGCTTCGTTTCGTGCATCTTGAGCATGTGATTGTTCAACTGCAAACAGCGTAATTGAAAACGCCGCAATCAATAGTAATATGGATTTCAATGATTTCATGGGTTTCTGATTGTTTATGATTCTGTCCGATTAAACGGGCTTAACTTAATGAAATTTTGTAAAGAAAATCACTAAACCTCATTATTTCAAACCCTAAGAGAAAAAAAAAGTTTCTTAGTAGTCAAAATTTGGTTCCGGTTTCTGTTTCTTGTAGAAATCACAAACAAATTTTACTGCATCTTCGTGATCGTCTGTCAAGTAAAACAGGTCTGCATCATCAGGATTGACGAATCCCCCGCCAATCAGCTGATTTTTAATCCAGTCAATCAAGCCATTCCAATATTCTGATCCAACTAATACTATCGGTATTTTTTTAATTTTTTCGGTCTGAATGAGTGTCAATGTCTCAAAAAGCTCATCCAGGGTTCCAAAGCCACCCGGAAAAACGATGAATGCCTGTGCGTATTTTACGAACATTACCTTTCGTACAAAAAAATATTTGAAATTGATTTCATACTTAGGATGAACATAATCATTAACACCTTGTTCAAATGGCAGTTCAATTCCCAGACCCACAGACTTTCCATCTTTGTTGTGAGCTCCCCGGTTACCAGCTTCCATTATACCCGGCCCACCCCCTGTAATCACACCAAAACCACTTTCTGTAATCAATTCTGCCGTTTTAATTGCCATCTCGTAATATTTGCTGCCAGGTTTTAATCTGGCTGATCCATAAACAGAAATACACGGCCCAACCCTGAAAAGTTTGTCATAGCCGTCCACAAACTCTCCCATGATTTTAAAAATACTCCAAAGATCCTTGCTGCTGTCTCCATCAAAGTGATCTTGCTGTTTATTGAATTTGAAAAAATTTGAAGCTTCCATAAAACTTTATCGGGTTTGTAATGAAATTTTGAGGGACACTCCCGGTGTGCCATTTGCCATTAAACCGGGCCCAACGGAAGTTTTGGCCGACAGATCATCTGAAACATCAAAACTGCGCATGTGCGCAAATACATAGGCATCAATCACATTCAACCCGTACGCAAGGCCCATAACTACAAACATGAAATCCCGCTGGTTTCTAAGGCTGTTTCGGTTAGACTGAAGTTGGTTGGCGTTTACTCCTTCAAGATATTCTGGTGTGGGACCAAATCTCAGATCTTCATTTTCGGGAAAACTATTGTAGTAGGCAGCTCTATAATCAGTGTATTGGTTGTGCAAGTGTTGAGTATAATATCCAACTCCGGCAAAAAGTCCATAGACTATAGGCACTTTCCAGGTTTGCTTGTTCACTATTTGTCCCCATCCGGGAATCATCATAGACTTGAACATCACAGATTTGGGCTCGGGATATTCATTACGATCGGTTGTGTCCTGAAGAGCGCGATCGAATGAAGTTGAATTGCCAAGTCGTTGTTCAAGCAGAAAAAACTGTCTTTCTTCTGCAATAGACCCGTTCTGTGCATTCAGATCTTGAAAAGTAACTGCAAGAAGAATGAATATGAGATTAACCCATTTCATCAAAAAGTTGCATCAAGCGTTCTAAATCATCATCTGAGTAGTATTCAATACGAATTTCACCGCCTTTGGCTTTCTGTTTGATATTCACTTTTGTGCTCAAACTTTGGCGTAGTCTCTTTGAAAATTCATCCAAAAAGGGATTAGACTCCTTTTTTTCAGGCTTCTTGGTTTTCTGCTCACTCTTTTTATCCAGCGATCGTACAAGATCTTCAGTCTGACGCACAGAGAGTGAGTTGTCAACGATTTTCTTTAGGGCTTTTTTCTGGTCGCCCTCATTCTTTAGATTTATAAGAGCCCGGGCATGCCCTGTTGATATACTTTCATCTCGCAGAGCAGCCTGGATAAAATCAGGAAGTTGCAGCAAACGAAGCATATTGGTAACCGTTGTCCGATTTTTACCAACTTTCTCGGCAACTTCACTTTGTGTATAGTTGCACTCATCAATCAATCTTTTGTAACCCATCGATATTTCGAGAGGATTCAGCTGTTCACGCTGTATGTTCTCAATAAGTGCAAAAGCGATAAGCTGTTCGTCATCGGCTTCGCGAATATACGCAGGAATTTCTCCCATTCCCGCCTGCTTTGTCGCCCTTAACCTTCTTTCACCGCTAATCAGTTCAAATCGTTTCTCGCCGAGATATCGAACCGTGATTGGCTGAATCAGACCATGCTTTTTAATTGATGAGGAAAGCTCATCCAGAGCTTCTTCATTAAAATCTTTACGCGGCTGATGTGGATTTGGGCGAATATGATCAACCGGAATATTCAGAACTACATTGACTCGCTCGGCCGGTTCAATGGGTACAGCCGTTTTGGTTTTTGGCTGTTTTTGGCCATCCTTAGTGCCTGATCCTTCTCTATTTTCATCTTCATATTCCGGGAAAAATGCTCCCAGTCCTCTTCCTAATACTTTTTTGGACATTCTGCCTCCCTGCTATTTTGAAAGAACCGGACTGTTCTTAAACAATTTTTTATTTCTCTGAATAATCTCTCGAGCTAATGCGAGGTAGTTTTTAGCTCCAACACTTGTTGCATCATAAAGTATTGCAGGTTTTCCAAAACTGGGTGCCTCAGCCAGACGAACATTTCTGGATATCACAGAAGAAAATACCCGATCATCAAAATATCGCTTCACCTCTTCCGCAACCTGGTTCGATAACCTGGTCCGATTATCATACATTGTAAGCAGCACACCCTCGATTTCCAGGGTTGGATTGAGGTGCTGGCGTACAATTTTAATTGTATTCAGCAATTGACCGAGACCCTCGAGTGCAAAATATTCACACTGAACAGGAATGAGTACAGATTCAGATGCTGTCAAAGCATTAATAGTCAGCAATCCCAATGATGGTGGACAATCTATAATGACAAAATCATACTTATCCGAAACACCCTCTATCGCTTTTGATAAAATGCGCTCACGCTCATTGCGGTCAACCATCTCAATTTCTGCTCCCACCAGGTTTATATGGGATGGAATCAAATCCAGATATGGAAGTTCTGTTTCACGAATGGAATCATTTACATCCACACCACCGACCATCACTTCATATACCGAATTGGAAACCGTTTTCGATTCAATACCCAAGCCACTCGTTGAGTTGCTTTGCGGATCAATATCTATGATCAGTGTGGGGTGTTCAATTGCGGCGAGACTTGCAGCCAGATTTACTGCGGTTGTAGTTTTACCTACACCACCTTTCTGATTTGCAATAGAGATAATTTTACCCATTCGTGTACAAGGTAATTTAGGATGAAATTTGTAAATGAATATAACCCTCAAAGGGTACCTAACCAAACGAAGTTATGCACATAAAAACGTGGATAACTCCTTCAGGAATTATTATATAACCTTGTTTATACTTAACTTCATGAAACTATTCACCAGCTAAAATCGAGTTGTATCACACTTATTGACGGCTGCCGGTGAGATGGAGGTTCAGGTTATAATCACTGCTTTTCGATGGGTTCTTCACCGGGGTTAATCGCTGATAGCTATTTTGCATCAGGGAATCCGATCGATCATATTCAGCACCTGAAAAGTGCAGTACATCATTTCGGTCAACCCAAGTTGAAATCTCTCTGCTGCTGTTGGCTGAACTGCTGTTCTGGTTTTGAACAGATTCAATATTACCGGCAGATCCAATAGAAGCGGTACCGGTTTCCCCAGTTTTATCAGCGGATTCGTAGATAAGTGCGCCAGCCATGAAGCCAACCGTCATCAATGCAGCGGTTGCCAGATAGAGTGGTTTTCTAATAACCTGTTTTGAGGAAGCGGAATGTTCGTTCGCTTTATCACAAACAGATTGAAGTACACTTTCCGGTGCAGAAATTACCGGTAGTTTCTCCAGTTTTTTGCTGACATTTCGAAGAGACTCAACTTCTATCAGCAGATTTTCATTGTCGCTGAGCAAGCGTTCAAATTCTACTTGTTCAGACGGATCCATTTCCTTGTACAAAAAAGAAATAGTGTCAGTTTTTTTTATACTCATACGTTATTTGATTCCTTCTCATGTTCCTCATCAAACATTTTACGAAGATTAATCAGAGCATATCTCATTCTGCCCAGCGCCGTATTGATTGAAACATCCGTTAGTTCTGCTATTTCTTTAAACGGCATTTCATAGTAGTGTCGCAACATTACAACGGTACGCTGTTCTTCAGGCAAATTCCCGATATGCTTGAGAAGCCGTGAGGTGGACTCGTCCAGTTCCATCTTATCATGCTGACCGGGTGTATCCTCATCCGGCAATCTATCATAAAAATCGGTTTTCGACTCTTGGTCGTACGAACTGCTAACGTCGACAAACCGTTTTTGTTTTCTGATATGATCAATAGTTGCATTATGTGCAATCCGCATGACCCAGGCGATCCATTTTCCCTGCTCATTATAGGTGTCATCCATCTTGGTAATCACCTTCGTAAAGGTCTCCTGAAAGATGTCGTTAGCCGTTTCCCTGTTTTGAATCATACTGTAGATGTATGAGTAGATCTTGGCCTGATGGCGATTCATCAGCTCCTGAAAAGCCAATTGATCATCTTTCTTCCGAAACAGATGAACCAATTCCTTGTCTTCCATCTGCTCGTATCGGCGCGGTATATGGTCTGAATTGTTGAGTCTCATATAAGTGCATAAGTTATAGTGTTCCCTCACACTTTCAAAAACAGATTTATACTAAATTCCATTCAACAAGTGTAACTGACTTTATCTACTGCACAGACTGTGCCAATGTTTCAAAACTTACAATATTTCTGTCATTACGTCTATTGGCACAGCTGTATAGATAATTTGTCACAACATTACATTTCAAACAATCGCATCATCATGTGAAGTCATGAGGATTTGAGCGCCTGATATACTTTCTCTCCTGTTTTTTTTCCGAGAAATTTCTGCAGTTCCTCTATTTCCAAATTCTTAATCTGATCTACTGAACCAAACTCTTTGAGTAATTTTTGAGCAGTTTTTTCTCCAATACCCTCAATCTCCGTCAGTCCCGTTTTCAAGGTGCGTTTAGAACGCTTCTGTCGGTGGTAGGTAATTGCAAATCTGTGAGCCTCATCCCGGGCCCGTTGCAATAATTTAAGTGCAGAAGATGTTTTAGGAATCATAATCGGATCCGCTTTGCCAGGCAAAAATACCTCTTCCAACCGTTTTGCCAATCCGGCAATTTCAACATGATCCCTGAAGTCAATTTCGTCTAAAGCTTCCAGCGCTGCATTTAACTGTCCCTTCCCACCATCAATTAAAATTAAATCGGGTGGCTGCAATTTCTCCTTTTTCACTTTGGAATAGCGCCTTTTTACGATCTCCTTCATTGAAGCAAAATCGTCCGCTCCGGTTACAGTTTTAATTTTAAATCGTTTATACTCACTTTTTCTGGGTTGAGCATCCACAAAACTGACCATGGACGCAACCGGATCACTTCCTTGAATATTGGAGTTATCGAAGCACTCAATTCTGCGAGGCAATCTCTGTAAATTCAAATACTCTTTCAGGTCTTTTACAGACTGTGGAATTCTATCTCTTTCTGCCTTCTGTTTTTCAAGTTTTCTCTCTCCCAGGTTTAATTTGGCATTGGTTATTGCCATTTCAATCAGATGCTTTTTCTCACCGATTTGAGGGACATGGATAGGTACTTTTTTACCACGCTGTTCCCACAAATACTCAAGCAGTGGATCCTCATCCTCCATCGGGTCGCTGATGTAGACTTCATCTGGCATCGCTCCCACAACTTGTCCGGTATAGTAGTCCTCAACAAACGACTGCATCATTACACTGCGTGATTTATCCTCAATATTTTTCAAAAAACGGTGAAATTTACCAATCAGTTTACCTTCCCGAATTTTAAATAGTACGCCGCACGCTTCACCCAACTCCTCATCCACTTCTATTGCAAATACATCGCGATGAACCTTTTGACTGGCTACAATTTTCATCTTCTGATTATACTTCTCCAGCGATTTCATACTGTCTCGCAGTTGAGCAGCCCGCTCAAATTCCAAGGCCTGAGATGCAATTTCCATCTCATCCTTCACGTCCTTGATTAATTCACCGATTTTACCGGATAAGAGCCGCTCCACTTTCTCAATTGTGGCTTGGTACTCATCATCATCCCAGTCACCAGAGCAGTTTTGAAGATAGTCATCAAAACAGGAGTGCCATTTCGAAGCTCCGCGTGACTTGTCCACCATTTTGGGTGATACGGCACAAGTGCACAATCCAAAAGCTTTTCGAATTGTTTCCAGCATACGTCGCATATGGCCTACATGATCATATGGACCAAAATATTTACTACCATCACGAATTACCGTACGCGTGGGATACACCCTTGGCTTACGTCCTTTTGTGATGCATATGTAAGGGTAGGATTTATCATCCCGGTACATAATATTGTAGCGAGGCTGATGTTTTTTGATGAGATTATTTTCCAATATCAGCGCTTCAGCTTCTGAATCGGTTACGATAACCTCCACATCCTCAATTTTAGAAACCATCACTTTAATGCGCCCGTCGTGATACCGGGAGTCTTGAAAATAGGAACGTACGCGGTTTCGCAGTTTTTTAGCTTTACCCACATATAGGTGGTTCCCCCGGCTGTCTTTAAACTGGTATACACCGGGACTAAGCGGCAGATGAGCTATTTTTTCTTCTACTGTTATGGACATGTCTGCAATTGTTACAACTAAAATACAAAATCGGGTATGCGTATTGAAACGTTTAATTTTGAGTGGAAAATCACGATGTTTGAGGCATGAAAACAACAAGTACCTCCCCAGACATCGAAATCCTATTCGAAGATAATCACCTGCTGGTTGTTAACAAGCCAAGCGGCGTTCTTTCCCAGGAAGACCACACCGGAAATCCGGATATCCTGAACCTTTGCAAGCTGTATCTCAAAAATGAGTACGACAAACCCGGCAAAGCTTTTCTGGGACTGCTTCATCGGCTCGACCGACCCGTAAGCGGGGTGATGGTTTTAGCTAAAACATCAAAAGCCGCATCCCGGATCAGTGATCAAATACGAAACCGTTCAGTTAAAAAGAAGTACCTGGCCGTGGTTGAGGGATCACCACCTCCAAACGCATTTCTGACACATCACCTCAAGAAAAACACCTCTTCAAACCGAGTGGATATTGCAAAACCCGATGAACGCAGTGCCAAAGAAGCTAAACTGATGTTTCAAACCGTTGCATCAGAAAATAAACTGTCGCTTCTTCAAATAACGTTGATTACCGGCCGGGCTCACCAGATCCGCGTTCAGCTTGCTGCTGAGGGATATCCAATTTGGGGCGATAAAAAGTATGGAAAAGCCGCTTCGAATGGAATCGCCCTGCACGCTTACAGTTTTCAGCTTGAGCACCCCACGCTCAAGAAAGAGATGATTTTCACTGCTCGTCCTCAGGATAGTTATCCATGGAATCAGTTTGAAATTTCCGGACACTCCTAAATCTTTTCACCCTTTGCATTTAGCTGTGAAATCAGAAAAGTTGATTCTTATGGCTGGATTGAATGATTGGATTAGGGTCGATGTTTATCAATTGTATTAACCATATACCGGAAAAACCTCTTGTACTTGCTGTATTGAATACATGAACAGATTAACAAAAGAACAGGCACTTTTATTACTCCCTGCCGTAATTGACGATGAAGTTACGGATGAAGAGAGAGCTGCATTCTTTGTGTACATCAATCATGATCCGGAAGTTGAAAGAGAGTATTATTCCACGCTACAGGTTAAACGACTCTTATCAGAACATTTGCCTAAAAAACCTGCCCCCGAGTATCTGAAAAATCGAATCATGCAGCAGCTTCACAAAGAGATGGAGTCAGGCAAACTACATCAATCGAATACATCACTTAAAACTGTTAAAGCTGCGAGAAAAACATCCGGCAACTGGAACTCCGTATTTCAAACAGGTATTCGATATGTTGCAGCGGCTTCAGTCATCCTGATTTTAACACTTATGGTTGTTCAGCTCCTGGAAAGGTCAACCGGCGGAGTTCAGAGTGAGTATCACGTGATAGAAAACATAACTGCTCAGCATTTCAGCAATACAAATGGTGAGTTTCTTGAGCCTCATTTTGCCACGAATTCACCTGATGAAGCCGAGACATATTTAAGTGATCACTATGGAATGGATATTACAATACCCCACTTGAAGAACACCCGATTTGCAGGTGTTATTTTGGCGGATTTCCACAATGGAATACAGGTGCCGTTGTTGGAATACATTCAGGATGAGATAGATGAGAATATTTATATTTTTGCAATGAACTTTAATGAACTATATGAAACGACTGACATCCGACGGGAAGAGAAAGCAGCTGAGAGTTGCACGACACAAACCGACTACTTTGTGAACGACATTAACGGTACACACGTCGTATCCTGGAAATGGGATGACAATTGGTACTCAGCCGTTTCTAACCATAACGGTCACGACCTTGCTGCCCTGGTAACTCCCCTCAATCAGGATTGATCTGTTTCATCCTCATTCTCCGGCAAACTCATCTCATTCTGCTGAAATTCGGTTGGTAACTTCTTAGAGGCTTTCGCTCCCAGTTCGCGCAGCATTTCCGTCTGGCGTATCAGATTTCCCCTGCCGTCACTCAGTTTACCCATTGCGTCATCATAGCTCTCTTGAGTCTGCCTGATTCGATTGCCAATATCTTTCATATCCTCAACAAACCCGACAAACTTATCATATAGCAGCCCTCCGCGTTCAGCTATCTCCATAGCGTGTCTGTTCTGATACTCCTGCTTCCAGACATTCTCAATGGTAGCCAGAGTTGCCAACAACGTTGTTGGACTCACAATGATGATATTCCGGTCAAACGCATCGTTGTATAATTGTGGATCATTCTGCATTGCCAAACCAAAAGCCGACTCTATAGGTATAAACATCAGAACAAAATCAGGACTGTTAAATCCGTGAATCTGCTGGTAATTTTTATTGCTAAGTCCCTTCACATGAGCGCGCAGAGAATTAATATGCTGTTTCAGTGCGGTTTGCTGTTCATCCAGATCTTCAGAGGACGCATATTTTTCATAAGCAGTCAATGTTACCTTCGAGTCAATCACCAGCTTTTTCTCATCCGGCAGATGGACAATAACATCCGGCTGTAGACGGCGTCCGTCTTCCGTGGTTGTGCTGACCTGAATTTCATACTCTCGATCTTTTGTCAAACCGGATTTTTCAAGAATCCGCTGCAGAATAACCTCTCCCCAATTTCCCTGCTTCTTGTTGTCACCCTTCAGAGCTTTTGTCAAATTCCGGGCTTCATCCGTCATCTGCTGATTCAATTCCTGCAACATTTTCAGATGCTGTCCCAAAGATGCCCGACCCCTGATGTCTTCTTTATGAGTTTCTTCCACTCTTTTCTGAAATTCAGAAATTTTCTCACCTAACGGCTTCAGCAGGGTATCGAGATTTTCACGATTCTGTTGGGTAAACTTTTTTGTTTTCTCTTCCAGAATATCGTTGGCCAGATTTTTGAACTCGTCCCTGAAATTCTCTTCCAGTTTTTCAAAATCCTCTTTCTGCTCTTTTAGCCTCTCCTGCAGATTCTGAAAATTCGCGTTAACGGTAGCCAGATCATTTTCAGCTTCACTTGCCCGTTTGGTCTCCGATTCAAGCTTCATGAGAGCTTCATCCCTGGATTGCTCCAAAATGCTATTCCTCTCCTCCAATCGCGACTGGTGCGAACGAGCTATAAACCAGGCCAGTGCAAAACCAATCAGTCCGAAAATCAGTGCAATAATTCCTTCAGTAAGTCCCATAAAAAACAGATTTTATTCCTCGATTTGTCTGAAGATAATAGAAAAGGGTGACAGAACCTGTCACCCTTGCGAATTTGAATTATTGAAATTTTAAAGATGTGTATAAACATCAGCTAAATACATCTTTAATCTTGGAGAAAAATCCTTTTTCTCGTTCTTCGGCATCGGCCGGATCGAAGTGTTTTTCGCCCCGAAGCGCTTCAACATGCTTACGCTCCTCATCCGTCAGATCTTTCGGCACGTATATGTGAACTTTGATAAACTGATCGCCGGTACCGCTGTTATTCAAACCAATAATACCACGATCACGCATTCGAAGCAGTTTCCCCGGTTGGGTTCCGGGTTCAACCTTCACTTTTGCTTTACCTTTCAATGTAGGAACCTGCACTTCCGTCCCTAAAATTGCATCCGGAATGCTTATATGCAGATCGTAGTAGATATCATTCCCGTCCCGATCAAAATATTCATGCTCCTTCTCTTCAATAAGAACAATCAGGTCTCCGGGCTCCCCGCCTCGAATTCCAGCATTTCCCTGGCGTCTGAGTGTGATGTAGTTGCCTTTGGAAACTCCCGAAGGGATGTTCACCTTAATATTTTCCTGGCTACGTTTTCGTCCTTCACCGCCACACTCAGAGCATTTGTTCTTGATAATACGTCCTTCACCGCTGCAGCTGGGGCAAGGCTGAACATTCACAAACTGACCAAACATGGTTCTGGATACCTGACGAACTTCACCCACTCCATTACAAGTGCTGCAAGTTTCAAAATCAGACTCAGTTTCTGCGCCGGTTCCATTACAGGCGTCACATTTCACCTGTTTTTTTACTTTAAGCGTTTTTTCCACGCCTTCTGCAATCTCTTCAAGAGTCAATTCAACACGAAGTTTCATATCGCTGCCGGGCCGTCCTGTTCCCCTGCGGCGGCGACTCTGACGCCGGCCTCCGCCGCCAAAGGCTTCACCCCCAAAAATATCACCGCCGAAAATGTCGCTGAAACGACTGAAAATATCTTCAAAGTCTGCGTTGGAGAAGTCCGAAGCTCCGCCAAATCCGCCGCCGTTCATTCCGGCATGGCCAAATTGGTCGTAGCGCTGACGTTTTTGAGGGTCTCGGAGTACTTCATAGGCTTCAGATGCCTCCTTAAACTTCTTCTCGGCTTCAACATCCCCTTTGTTTCTGTCGGGGTGATATTTCATGGCAAGTTTTCGGTAGGCCTTTTTCAGGTCCGATTCACTCGCATTCTTATCTACACCTAAAATTTCGTAATAATCTCGTTTTGACATGAATTGATTTTACTCGCTTACAATTACTTTTGCGTGCCGGAGTGTTTTATCGCCCATACGATAACCGCTTTCCAAAACCTGGAGTACAGTCCCACTTTCTACAGAGTTGTCTTCCGCTTTTTTTCGCATCATTGCATCATGCAGATCAACATCAAATGGAACACCCGTCTCATCAATGCGTTCAACATTGTATCGATCAAGCACATCCTTGAATTTATCAGCTACAAGTTTTACTCCATCAATAAACGATGGATCTGCTTTAGACTGCTTTAGTGCATCCAGTGTTCGCTGCAAGTCGTCATATACAGGCAAAAAAGCATCTACGGCAGATTCTTTCGATTTCTGAAATACCTGATCCCGCTCGCGCTGCAATCTTTTCTTGAAGTTTTCCATCTCCGCGATCTTGCGCAGATGATTATCTTTTTTACCCTGAAGTTCTTCCTCAAGTTCATTTATTCGTTTCTGCTGCTCTTCAATCAGTTCATCCAGATTGTTTTCATTTTCTGATGAATCTGAAGCTTTCTCATTTTCAGCTTCTTTATTGATTGTTTGTTGCTCTTCAGCAGTATCCATTTTTTCTTCTTTACTACTCATTTGTACAATTACTTTGTTTTGAACGCCTCTGGCCAGAGGGTTATTAATTCAAGGTTTTTTCACTGAATACTAACGACTGATACATCTAAGTTATGCTCTGTCAAATTTGTCAGCAAAAATATCCCTAATTTGATTCTACCAGATCGAAAAAAATTATTTGGACTATGAAATTTGTAACTACTTGAGCAAATAGCATGCCATGATTACCGATACTATCAGTTCGTCACAGGTACAAAAAATATCTGCCGTTTCGGCTACTCACCTTCAAAGAAAAATTCTATCATATTTCCATCGGGGTCTGAAGCGAAAACAAATCGACCTTTTTTGCGGTTAGCGGGCCCGCTCAGAATAGTGACCTCTTTTTCACGCAGATATTCTGCAATTTCATCCACTTCATCTGCCGAGTTTAAATAGAATCCAAAATGATCCACTCTGAAATCTCTTGAGTTGGGGTCATAGCTCGTTTCCGCTTCCACAATCACCAACGTATCCTCTTCGCCGATCTTATAAACGGCCATACTTTGCCCCATTTTCTTGACCAGCTCAAAACCGAGGATTTCACCGTAAAATTCTTCAGCTCTTTCAATTTCGTTTACACGGATGGTGATATGATTAATTCCGGAAGGTTTAAAGTCCATAGTTTTACACTTTCTTTTATTAGTTTAAACGCACCCGACAAACTAACGGTTTTTCGGTTATATTTTGAACCGAATTTTTAATCAAAACGCAGTCTATTGGCGACTCTTTATCTTGTAGCAACTCCGATTGGTAATCTTGAGGATATTTCTCAACGCGCAATTTCCACTCTAAAATCTGTGGATCAAATTGCATGTGAAGATACCCGGACCTCGGGAGTACTATTACAGCACTTTCAAATCAATAAACCTACATTTTCGTTTCATCAGCACAATGAGCACCAAAAGGTTAAGCACCTGATGAACTTGCTGGATGGCGGACTGAACATAGCCTTGATCAGTGACGCGGGTATGCCGGGGATTTCTGATCCCGGTTTTTTGGCTACACGGGCTGCTCATCAAAACGGGCACAATGTAATAGCAATTCCCGGTCCTGATGCAACAACAACGGCGATTGCTGTAAGCGGTCTTCCATGCGATCGATTTATATTTGAAGGATTTCTTCCTCCCAAAAAAGGTCGTCAAACCAGGATTCAGGAAATTGCCGACAGTGAGATTACATCTGTTGTTTATGAGAGTCCACGCAAACTGATCCGGTTTTTGGAAAAATTACACGAATTTGCCGGGGATGACCGTTGGGTATGCATTACCCGAGAACTAACAAAAAAATTTGAAGAAACTGACCGGGCTCAACTGGGCGAACTACTGGAGCGATGGCGAAACAAGGACTCCATAAAAGGTGAAATTGCCGTTGTTATAGCCGGCAAAAGTTATAGCGAATAATGAAAAACAGACGTTTTTGGGACTCTCCCTGGATACTCTCCATAACTACGGCCATACTCTTAAGTCTCTCATTTCCGCCATTTGATCTTGCCATATTGCAGATTCCGGCGTTTATCTTACTTTTTCGGGTAGCTGCGATCAGTAAAACCGCCAGGGAAGCTATTCTCTACACGTATCCGTCATTCATATTGTGGAACCTGTTTGTGACGTACTGGCTGATGATGGCCACGGTGGCCGGCGGCCTTGCAGCCATTTTTGCCAATGCAGCGATTATGGTCATTCCACTGCTGGTGATACGAAAACTATTTTCATCAAACCTCAATCCTGTTGCGGCTTCCTTTTTTGCTGCAGCAATATGGGTCAGTTACGAATTTCTCCACCACAACTGGGACCTCGCATGGCCATGGCTTACACTCGGTAATGGATGGTCGAACATGATTAACGTTATCCAATACATCTCCGTAACGGGTGTTTTTGGAATATCCTTTTGGGTGGTTTTTACCGCATCCCTGCTATATCGCTACATTACAGAAACATCAAAACCGATTCTCTACGCAGCCATTACCATATTCCTTGCTTTCCCTGTTTTGTCAGTCTTTTCCTCCATTATGCAAACCCAAGAACAGGGCGACCCTGTTGAAGTAGCCATTATTCAGCCAAACTCCGACTCATATCAGGATTATGGCGGACATGGTTCTTTGGAGGCTCTGCTTGATAAGCTCCTGAATATGTCGGGAGAAACTGTGACTGAAACCACCGATGTACTCATCTGGCCTGAGAATGCCATTGATGCAGCTCTTCCCGTTAATAGCAGGTATTTCACCACCATACAGGATTCACTTGAACAGTGGAACACTTCACTCATCACAGGATCGGGTTATGTGGAGTACTATAGCGAGGAGAACCGTCCAGCGGTTGTACAGAAATCCCAAATGGGCCGAATGTATAATGTGTTCAATGCCGCATTTCACTTTGACCCGGAAAAACAGACTGAAATCTATCGGAAAGGAAAACTGGTTCCGATTGTAGAGCGTTTTCCATTTGTAGATTTTTTCCAATCTCTTGACGTTTTTAACTGGATAGATTGGGGCAAACTTTCCGGGTACGGTCTCGGAGTCGACGCAAACAATTTTGATGTAAACGGCTCACCTACACCTGCCTTAATCTGTTACGATTCCGTATTTCCAGGCTGGGTGAATAAGTTTACACAGGGAGGCGCCGGATTTTTAACTATCATCACTAACGACGGGTGGTGGGGCGACTCCAACGGACACCTTCAGCATTTCGCATATGCCCGCCTTCGCGCCATTGAACAACGGAAGTGGATAGCCAGATCAGCAAACAACGGGATCTCGGGTATTATCTCACCCGACGGGAAAATCCAGATTGAAACGGAATACTGGACAGAAGATGCGTTTACATTTACCATTTACGATCGGGAAATCCCCACATTTTATACCAAATATGGGGATTGGTTCAGCTACCTGATGCTTCTGTCATCGGCACTCGGAATCGGGATCATCTGCTTCAAAAAGCGGCGTGATTAAAAGTCCAATTCCTGTTTAATTTTGTCGATCACCCCATCCAGCTCCGCCACTTTTTGACGATACTGAGATTTATCGGGCAACTCACCGTTCACACTGATGTAAAACTTGATCTTAGGCTCCGTACCCGAAGGCCTTGCAGAAATGATATAATCCCCATCTGTGACAAACTGCAGCACATTGGCAGCCGGAAAGTCCAAGCTGTTCACCTTGCCACTGGCTACATCAGTTTCCGTCAGGTGCAAGTAATCTTTTACTGTAACAACTTTTTGCCCGGCAAAAGAGTCAGGTGCCTGTCGGCGCAGGCTATCCATAATTTTCTGAATCTCTTCCGCTCCCTGTTTGCCGGCTTTTTTTACTGAAATCAGCGCCTCTTTATAGAGTCCGTACTTCTCATAGATTTCAAGCAGAACATCGTAGAGTGACTGCCCCTCATTTTTATAGTAGGCTGTCATTTCCGCAATCATTGTACAAGATACTACCGCATCCTTGTCTCGAACATGATCTCCAATCAGATAGCCGTAACTCTCCTCGCCGCCCACAATGAATTTTTCCCGGCCCTGAAGTTCAGTCATTAAAGAACCGATATATTTAAAACCGGTAAGAGTATTGTAACAGGACACCCCTTTTGAACGGGCAATCTTGTCCATCAAATAAGATGTCACAATTGTTTTAACCACATACTCATTACCCTGAAGAATTCCTTTTTCCTCCCAACTTGAAAGCAGGTAGTTGAAAAGAAGAACACCCGTCTGATTTCCATTCAGAAGTTCAAATTCTCCCTTTTTATTCTTCACGGCAATACCCACACGATCGGCATCTGGATCTGTCGCCATGACCAGGTCGGCATCCAGCTTTTCAGCCTTTTCCAAAGACATGGACAAGGCCTCCTTCTCTTCCGGATTGGGATAGACAACCGTTGGAAAATTTCCATCCGGAGTGCATTGCTCTTCCACCAGGTTTACATTGGTAAATCCAAGCTTTTCCAAAGCCCTGGGGACTATATCTACAGCAGTACCGTGGATTGGTGAAAACACAATCTTCAAATCATTCTGAGCCTCAACCGCTTCGGGATGAACCGACTCCGATACAACTCTGTCGATATATTTCTCATCCATCTCCGCACCAATCAACTCAACCAAGTCATCCTTTCGATCAAACTTTATCTGATCGACATCTTCAATCCTGTTCACTTCATCGATTATATTTTTATCGTGCGGTTTGATGACCTGCCCACCATCAATCCAGTACGCTTTATATCCGCTGTACTCCTTCGGATTATGCGAAGCTGTCAGCATTACACCACTGTGACATTCCAGTTCCCGGATTGCAAAGGAAAGCTCTGGTGTGGGGCGCAGTGATTCGAAGTAGTACACATAAATCCCATTGGCACTGAATACGTCTGCCACAATGGACGCAAACTTTTCGGCATTATTCCTGCTGTCGTGCGCAATCACAACTTTAATCTGTTCATCCGGGTAGGTTTTTATCAGGTAGTTACTAAGTCCCTGAGTTGCTTTACCGAGTGTATACTTATTAACGCGGTTTGAACCTACGCCCATAATTCCACGGAGCCCCCCGGTACCAAACTCCAGATCTTTGTAGAAAGCATCCGTCAGCTCTTCCATCTGATCATTATCGATCATCTTTTGAAGTTCAGCTTTCGTCTCTTTGTCGTAGTTCCCCTCAAGCCAGCTATTAATTTTTTTTTGAACGTTGTCGTCAAGTTGTTTCATCGATACAAGATTTTCTTTTGTTCACATTCCCCCGGTCAAGGGATTTTTATTTTTAGTAGAATACGGATTTCAATTCCAAAAGATAAGCTTCAACTGTCTTCTGTATGATTCAGGTTTGCACATTGAGGGACAGCAGAATCTCATATATCAGGAACACTTTATATGCTTTCCATTTTTTCAGACAATTAAATATATAAAAAAAGCCGGGCATTGAATGGCCGGCCTTTGTTAAAACGATTATTCCTTATATACCCTTTTACTCTTCTGTAATTTCGATGGAATGAATCACATCACCTGCGCGTATGTCATCAATCACATCCAGCCCTTCAACAACTTTGCCGAATACGGTGTGTTTTCTGTCGAGGTGTGCGGTATTCTTTCGGCTGTGACAGATAAAAAACTGTGATCCGCCGGTATCGCGGCCGGCATGAGCCATAGATAAAACACCGCGATCGTGATATTGATTTTCTCCATCCAGCTCACAATCGATGGTATATCCCGGACCACCGGTTCCATCCCCCTTTGGACAGCCACCCTGAATTACAAAATCCGGAATTACACGGTGGAAAGTCAGACCGTCATAAAAACCGTCTTTCGACAGTTTTACGAAATTTTCAACTGTTCCCGGAGCGTCCTTCTGGAAAAACTCCACACTCATTTCGCCCTTTTCTGTTTTAATAGTCGCTTTTGGCATGGTACTTCGTAATTTATTAATGTTTCAAAAATCAATTATTCGGGTCAGGGGGCTGCAAATTCAGATGTTGAAATCACACCTGAAAGCTGCTCTGCAACATCATCTCTGGAGATTTTCATCTGAACAAATATATGCTGGAGGCCATCCTTCTCTTTTGCCTCAAAATCAATCTCGGCTGATGAAAGATCCAGGCTCTGAACCTCATTCCTGAGATTAATAATAAATTGAGATGTGCCATAAGAACTTTCTCCCCGCTCTTCGACTAGTTCAAGCCTGACCTCCTCTGCAAAACGATCCACTTCAAAAATCAGGTTTGCTTTGGCAACATTTTCTGCCTGTGATTTTGCGCGCTCTTCCGTTGCATCGACAGCGTGGGCATACCCTGCAAAATAGAGTGAATCCGTTTCAGATTTTACGGATTCGCTGTACCAATCGGGGCTGAAACGTTCCACCTCTTCGGTTTCCGGCTCAGCAGATTCAGGCTCTTGTGTTGTGGTTTCGGTTGTAGAACAGTTGGTAAAAAATGCTGCTGATATAACAAGCAGGTATAAATATTTCATCAGAATTAATTTAATTGAAAGTAGCCGACAGCCCCTTCTTGAGTCAAAATTTTAAGGGTTAAAGATCGGTTGTTTTTTATAGAATTGGTAATGATTTGTTCCACATCCCGAAGATCCGATACTGATTCTTCATCAAGTTCAATAATTTCAAATCCTTCCCTTAAACCGCGGTTCCAGGCTTCCGATCCCGGTGCAACTCTGTGAACATAGATATCAAACTGATCCGGGTCCTCCGGGCTAGCCAAAGCCCTCAGCGTTAATCCCAGTGATTCAAACCTCTGCTGTTCAATTCCATACTCCCGACCACCCTCCGGTATTTCATCCCAGTTATCGAGTTCACTTTCATCAGGATTAAAACTCTGCTCCGGCGGTGAGGGTTGCTGGATTTCATCAAGTACCACACTCTTTTCCAGCCGTTCGTTATTGCGCCAGATCGTAAGTTTCACCTCATCATTTGGCCGGTACATCGCCACTTTTTCCTGAAGCTGATTGGATTCACTCACTGTTTCGCCATTTACTTCCAGCACGATATCGTTCTGCTTCAGGCCTCCCTTGTCGGCAGCACTTTGTTGTTCAACGTTCATTACCATCACGCCGGAAATTGTATCGAGCCCGGCACGCCGCGCCATACGGTTATCTACAGATTGAATACTGACCCCAAGCATTCCCCGTTTTACTTCCCCAAATTCAATTAAATCACTGGCCACTTTTAGAGCCAGATTGCTTGGCACGGCAAAACCATAACCCTGATAATTACCAACCTGAGTGGCAATAGCAGTATTGATTCCAATTAATTCACCGCTGGTATTTACAAGAGCTCCGCCACTATTGCCGCGGTTAATGGCAGCATCCGTCTGAATAAAACTTTCGATCCGAAAATCATTTTCAATGATCTGCACATCCCGGCTCAATGCACTGATGATACCGGCGGTAACCGTAGATCGCAGTCTGAATGGATTCCCTATAGCAAGGACCCACTCTCCCACTTCAAGCTTATCTGAATTTCCGACTGTAACTGCGGGCAAATTATCCCCGTCAATTTTTAAAACGGCCAGGTCCGTACTCCGGTCGCGACCAACAACCCGGGCATCAAAATTACGCTTATCCTCGAGTGTTACTGAAATTCCATTTTTGATTGCGTCTTCAATCACGTGGTTGTTAGTGAGGATATATCCGTCAGATGAGACCAGAACTCCTGAACCGACTGTTTGTATGCGCGGAGGAATAAAACGGTCCCAGAATCGGTTGTCTTCTTCCTCTTCATTTTCTTCTTGGCCTCTACGGTTCCGCGTCGTCACAACCGTTTCAATGTAAACTACGGTAGGTGTTACAGAGCGGGCAACCGATCTGAATAAAAAACGGTCATCTATTTTCTCCAGGTCTTCGGAAGTCAGTAATGGCTCATCACTTCTTTGAATGTCTGTCACACGCACCTCTGCCAGATCAAGAGAAATAGCTCCGTCTCTAAAAAAAGTGAGTATCATCCCAAGCAAAACTCCGATAAGAATTAAGAGGACTCCGGTAAGATATTTGTCTCGGGTTTTCATCTGTTTAATCTGCTAACAACTGCTCAAAAATGGCGTCTGATTTGCGAGGTTTTACACCTTCAATATGATAACGAAAATATTTATCCAAATGATCTATCAGGGTGTTTAATTCGCTCTTTGAAAAACTTATGTCAAATATTGATGATTTCATAGAGTGCAACGACTCCCTTATAAACAGAAATTGCCTGGGCGTTAATCGCACCGATTCACCTTCAGCCGGATACTGAGTGAGAGTACCCGACTGGATGTTTATGTAACCCTGTCCATCACTATCTTGTTCCTCAGTCAGGTCCTGAATCCCGATTCCAAGCAGCTGAGTCAATCTGATCTGAATATATGGGAACATGATCCGTGAAACAGTCTGTTGTTCGTTCATCCAGGGCAACATCACGTAAAGAAACTCAAACAGAGGCTCGTTCACTTCATTGTCGTGAATCAATTGTGAGGTGAGTTCAAGCGTTACGGTTGCCAAAGCCATCTTTTGCAGATCAATCCGGAGGTTGTCCAGTTTTTTGGCATAAGATGTATCGGATAGTGTCTGAACCTGCCGCGTTTGTTTCATGTAATAGACAACTTCCAGAATCTGTCCGGGTACTAAGTAAGCTGAAAATTTACTTTTTGGCTTTCTGGCTCCCTTCGCAATCACCGCTATTTTTCCATGCTTTTTTGTGAAGAGTGTGGCAATAATACTCGACTCCTGGTACTCAACCGTACGCAAAACAATTGCTTCTGTTTTTGTAATCATTGAGCCACTAAATGTTTTGGCGTAGGCAACACCAATTTAAAATGATCGATCAGTGTATCCAGTCTTTATCTTCCAGAAACTGAACCATTGCCGGCAAAAATGTCAAAGCCGACAAGAGTGTCATGCCAATTCCAACAACAGCCATAATTCCAATTGACTGTAAACCGGGATGATTCGTAAAAAGAAGACCAGCAAAACCCATCATTGTTGTAAATGAGCCGACTGTGATGTGCTGACCGGTACTTGAGAGTACTTCCCACATGCTCTTCTGCCCTTCATCGCGATAGCGGTGTGCCAGGTGGACCCCGTTGTCACAACCGATGCCGAGAACTGCCGGCAGAACCACCAGATTGTAAAAATTAAATTTCAACCCAAAAAGCATCATAATTCCAAAAAGCCAAAGGAGACCAATGATTAACGGGATTAAAGCGATCAAAGCCCAGCGCAGGTTTTTAAAGCTGAGCCAGATAAAAAGGAAAACGATCAAAAATGTTGCCGAAACCATATAAGGGCTTTCCGTCCGCATTAGATCGAGCATCGTTGCAGCCACGATGGATGTACTCGCCGCGTGATATTTTTTCCCGCCGGACAACTCTACCTCTCCTACTTCGTCTTTGAATGCAATCGACTTCAAACCATCGGAAAGTCCTCTGTCCGGATAAATAATTATGAACCGTCCGATCTCTCCTTCCTGGGTCATAAAGCGGTTCTTTAGAAAATCAGGGATAATATCCTCATCCAGTTTTTCACGTGTTTGTGCCCCCCGACGAAGCAGGTCCAGGTTTTCATCATCCTGATCTCTTATAAAGCTGTTTTGCAGGAGCTGACGAATCTCGGCAATGTGCTCCAGTTTTTCATTCGCCATTTCCTCATCCGGCGGAAATCGCTCCTGCAGTGCCTCTACATCTCGGATAATGGTATCAGGATTTCGATCGCGGCGGGTTCTGAGCGAGTCCAGCAACTCAAAGACATCCTCATCCGTATCTGCAATTATATAAGCCGGATTTCTTCGACCGTTCTCATCCACACCTGAGGTGAACTCTTTGAATTGTTCATACTCTTCAAATGTGGGCTCAAGATTTCCAAACTGGTATTCAAACTTCAAGCTTCCTGAAAATATAATGACGACAACTGAAACCAATAATCCAACAGATACGATTGACCGGGCATATGGGTACTGATGTATTCCTTTAGACCGCACATAATCGTCATCAATCCGATTGGTCAAAATCCAGTTCCAGCGTTCAAAAATGACCAACAGGGATGGCAGTACAAATAACATTGTGGTTAAGGCAAAAAGAATTCCCAAACCTGCTATGAATCCAAATTCAGAAAAGCCCCTGAAATCTGCGAACATCAGAATAAATAGCGCAGCAGCGGTTGTGAACGCACTCACGATAATTGCAGCCCCGGTTTTGTCATAGGCTAATAACACACTGTTTTCAACTGAGCGCCCCATTGAACGATATTCGATATAGCGTGCATAGTAATGTATACCGTAATCGATGCCAAGGCCAAATAGAATCACAAAGAGTACAGACGTCATCGTGTTCAGTACCTCAATTTGCAAATAGGTAATTCCAAAGGTCCACATCAAACTGATAAGAAGTGGGATTCCGATGACCAGAACAGGTACTGGCATCCGGATGAAATGTGACCAAAAACTGTGGGTTCTTCCAACTTTTGACCCTTTCCTGTAGTGTATGTATTTCTTGATGAAAAAGTAGAACATAACCAACAGAATCACGCTGCTGATTCCCAGTGAAAAACTGTTAAAAACATCATTCATGATCGACTCAAACTCATCCAAATGTCGTTTCAATCGGCCACCAAACTGAATTTCCATCTCAGGGTGGTAGGAGGCGACATCAATCCCATCGAGCATCTCCTGGTAAGCCGCAAACATATCTTCCAGGTAACGAATATCACTTTGCGGACCCTTCGGGTAGAGGGTCAACATTACCACTGTGCTATCTGAATTTGTTGCGTACTCCGGTGGAATCAAATCGTCATAAGATTCCCGGAACCTTCCTATATCTTCTTCCTCCTCCTCTTCTTCCTCCTCAAAATCATCTGAAAAATCTACAAAGAACGGGTTGGCTTCCTCTCTTGCCTTGTCAATCTCTTCCTGCAGATAATCTTTGATCTCTGTCAGTTCCGGCACAGTTGCTAAATAGAGCGCATTATCTTGCAGTACCTCTGTATCTCTGCGTAGTTCTGAACTGCTGAAAAAGTTGTCCTCATACCGTGGATAGTAGAGCTCCAGGCTCTCCTTTGCCAAAAATTCAGCCATCGCTACATTCGCTTCAAAATCAGGCGATTTGATGGCAACCTGCATCTCTGTCTCTCCTCCGGCTGTTTCCTTTAGTTTTTCAAGGGCCTGAACATTTTCGTTTGAGTCAGGCAGAAGGTTCGCGATATCGGTATCAACAGTCAGTTTAGAAGCGAAATATCCAGACAGTATAGCCAGGAACAGTGCAGTGAAAATAACGGCGTATGGACGCCGGTTGCTAAGCTGAACAACGGGAATAAAAAATCGAATAAATTTTGACATCAGTTCTGTTTGCGGTCAGAAAAATTACAAGTACGGAAATTACACAAATTTTGAATCATTATAGTAATCGGATCATTCAGAAACGGCCATCTAAATAACACTTTGTCATCATGAATTCAGAGGTGGAAATCTTTTAACTGTTTTAACTTGCCAAGCAGTTCATTATTCTAAATTGGGATTTTCTAAAAAAACACTATCACGATTTTTAAAAAAGTCCCCTGCGTCAACTATCATCCCTGTGTTAATGACCTGTTCAATAAACATTACACAGACGCATTTATTTCAAAAAAGTTTACGGGTCATTGCAAGGTAAAAAAATAACCGAAGCAGTGGGAGCCGCTTCGGCTATACGTGTTCTCCCCTCTTGATGTGTGATTTATTACCTTTCACTCGTTCAGGATGTTCCACTTATTCGTGGCATGATCAAAGTAACAGACGCTAGTAACAGCATTGTGTCATCCTTTTACAATTTATTTTCTCCACACTCTGCTTTTTGAATTTCATTGCTGCTCAGAACGTTACCTTTTCGTACGTTGTTGAAAAGAGAAATGCTAACTAAACCAACGAACGACTATGGAATATCGATTTCTTGGCCGCTCCGGCCTAAAAGTTTCAGCTCTCTCATTTGGATCCTGGGTAACCTTCGGAGATCAGATCGACGAGGATATCGCCTACAACTGTATGAAGGAGGCGTATGATTCAGGTGTCAACTTTTTTGACAATGCTGAAGCTTACTCAGAAGGTCAGTCTGAAAAAATGATGGGAAATATTATTAAAAAAGCCGGATGGAAACGCTCTGACCTCGTTCTGTCCACAAAAATTTTCTGGGGTGGTAGCGGACCGAACGACGCAGGTTTGTCATATAAACATATTATTGAAGGGACTGATGCAGCTCTCCAACGAATGCAAACAGATTATGTGGATCTGATTTTTTGCCACCGGCCCGACAAATTCACACCGATTGAAGAAACCGTTTGGGCAATGAACCAGGTCATTCAGCAAGGGAAAGCATTTTACTGGGGAACCAGTGAGTGGTCTGCAGAGCAGATTCGTGAAGCGTATCATATTGCTCGAAGGGAAAATCTGCGACCACCACTAATGGAACAACCGCAGTACAATATGTTTCATCGTGAACGTGTTGAAAGTGAGTATGCACGCCTGTATGATGAAATCGGTTTGGGAACAACCATATGGAGCCCTCTTGCCAGTGGTCTATTGACCGGAAAATATAATGATGGAGTCCCCGACGACAGTCGTCTCTCTTTAGATAAATACAAATGGCTTCGGGAAAACATACTCGAAACTGAATCGGGTAAGAAGAAATTAGAGAAAGTGGGAAAACTCGCAAAAATAGCTGATGAAGCCGGTATATCTATGCCGGAAATGGCGTTGGCATGGTGCCTGAAAAATCCAAATGTAAGCACTGTGATTACAGGTGCATCTAAACCGGAGCAGGTGAAGCAAAATATGAAAGCGATAGATAAAGTTGACTTGCTGAAGGAAGATATGATGATAGCCATTGAAGAAGTTCTTGACAATAAACCCGGAGAGGAACAAGATTTCAGACCATAAAAATTAACAATTCTACGTATAACTACGTAACTTTCCATCGGCACAGATTTAACAATCTGTGCCTTTTCTTTTGATAACAAGTATTGTACATTTATCTATAAATACAATAAGATCAATTCTGTATGACAGAAAAAAATTCCATACAGGGGATGAAAGTAATTGGTGCAACGCTGCTCATTATGGCAGTGTTGGTTGCACCTCATGAAGGGGAGTATTGGCCATTCAGTATCTATCCAATGTTTTCTCAGGCGGGTAATCCATGGACCCGTGCCATGATTCTGGATGTAACAGAATTTGATGAGGAGGAGATCTGGCAGCAACGTACAAATCAGGATTTTATAGGTGACCCGGTTGCCGTTCGAAGTTTTGGTGTTGACGAGATCGATTTTTCCAACTATGTATCGAAAACTGAAAACTGGACCGAACGGAGACGGGAAGCTCTGCGAACCATGTTTGGGCTTCAAATCTTCAATGAAAAGAAATGGCTGGTTGTAAAAGCTAAAGGCCACATTGTTGGCGAGGATTCTGTTGCAGTGGATATCATTCCCTGGATTTTACTGACTGAAGACGGAACACAACTCAATCCGGGAATTGATTCTTCAGAGTATATACTGAGAGGAGATCTATGAAATGGTATGAAAAAATCGGTCATCAGCTGTTTGAGCCGGACCGTGATCAAACCGCTGGCGAAATCATTTTTTTCAAATTTTTTGAACTCTTCATTCTCATCTATACCATAAAATATGCCTGGGAATGGGGTATTTACACGCAGCTCCGAAATTCTGAAGTTGTCTTGCCACTGGGTATAGCCAACTACATCGATATCTCAATCCTTTTTGATTGGAACCTTGCACTGATCAATGCTGCTATCATTACACTATTAAGCGTCATTGCTTTTGCCCGCATGGGGGCAAAATGGTTCTACATGGCTGTTATTATCCTTCTTCATCTTCAATATGTTGCCCGTTTTTCGCAGGGTGAAATTCCACACAGCATGAATCTGATTGGGATGTCTGTACTCTGTTTTGCAATCGGAGCCATCTGGTTTCCGGGCAAAGAAAAGATGCCACGTTTTGTTATTGGCTCCATAGTCTTTTTTATTGGTTTAGGCTATACCTCCGCATTTTTTGCAAAACTTATCGGAACGGGAATCAATTGGTTTGATGGGCGTCATTTATGGCTTTGGATAAGCGAAAAAAGTATAGACGTCTACTCCACCATTGGTTATTACGAGCCCAATTTTTTACAGGAAATGGCCTTGAACTACCTGCCCGTTGCTTCGGCAATTTTATTGGTCGGATGGTTCACAGAACTGATTGGTTTTACCATGTGGTGGAAAAAATTGCGGCCTGTAACGGTCACTCTGCTGATAGGAATGCATATTGGCATCACTATGACCATGAACATCCGCTTCGACGCTTTTGTAATGCAGCTGATTTTGATCGGCTACCCCTGGTACTTGCTCATCGACAAATATGTAAAAACTACACCAAAATGGATCAAAAAACTGGCTTGATCTAATTGGGCATAACTTTTTCCAAAGAAAGATCCGCTAAACCCTTAATCTTATTCAGAGTAAGGGTTGAATCGTCTATATAACCGGGATACCTTCAACATTTCTAGAACGGTTAGTTGATTGAAATAAAGATCGAGACGATTATCTAAAAGACCAGGTCAATCAAAGTATCTACTTTAAAAAATCTTCTTTTTTGTACTGACCCAAAACGTATTTCTTGAACTATTTTAAAAACTTGAACTCTTAGCTTTTAAAAAAGAGCCGACAGGATAGAAGTGCTGCAAAAAAGCTTGTTGAGAGTGCAATCACAAAAATGGAAGTAAGAGTAAAGCCGTTATCCAGCATCCATCCCATCAAAAAAGGACTCAATGCAGTACTGAATACCATAATGGATGCAAACAGACTCTGAACGGTTCCAATCATTTTAGTTCCATAGAGTTCAGCCCAAAGAGATGACTTAAATGTGCTGCTCAGCCCCAATGTGACGCCAACCAATCCCATATAAATATAAGCTGTCCAAATACCGCTGAATGCAATTGCGATCACAAGTCCTATCATCATGGGAATCAGAAGAAAAGGAAACAAGGTCTGCGCTGAAAATCGATCGATCATTGGCCCTGATACTAAACCGGCTACAATTCTGCTCAATGCAAAAGCGATAAACGCGGATGCCACAATGGCCGCGTTCCAACCCATATCACCTGCGGCCGATACCTGGTAGAGAAAAAGCCCGGTTACCCAGAAAGGGGGGATCAGGATGGCCGGAATCGTGTAAAATGTCCGATAATCACTGAATATTTTGGAGTAGTTTTCCTTTGTAGTCCCAACTTCTTCTTTACTGCTTTCAACAGCTGTACTCTCATTTTTAATGAGCGACCAAAGCACCGGTATAAAGACAAACGCAATTAGCCCGGCCACAAAGCCCCATACGGTTCGCCAATGCATGTAAACCATCATAAAAGCAATGAGTGATGGTAGTATAGCCTCTCCAACCGGAAATCCAAGTGCAGAGATACTGAGTGCCTTTCCACGGTCCCTGTCATAAACTCTTGCCATAGTTGCTTGCGCTGTATGACTACTCAACCCCTGCCCGGCCAGTCTTAAAAATATGAGAGCCACAAAAAGCATTATGACGTGCCATGAGATCGACATCATGATCGCAGCTGTAAGAAGACCTGCAGCCACATACATGCTGTAGTTTCGAAGTGGAATCCGGTCAATCCATTGTCCGAGATACGGAAGTGCAAGTGCACCTGTAAGCGTAGCAAGGGAATAGAGAGTTCCGAATGAAGCATTACTCAGGTCAAATGCCGTGAGAAAATAGGGGACGAACAGCGAGAGCAGAAAAGTTTGTCCAAAACTCGAGAAAAAAGTGAATGAAATTGCGAAAGTGAGCAGCCTTCTCTCTTTCCGGACGAACGCCAGGTAAGTCATCAGTGATTGTCTGTTTATATGATCGTCTTTCAGATCGATGAAGAAAATATTTTATTAGAATCGCAAAATACGGCTTTTAATAATGAAGCTGAAGGTCTGATTGATAGAAAAAATTGATGAAGGTAAAGGGTGGGGTAAAAGTGAAAAGGCAAAGGGCAAAAGTGAAAAATCAAACATTTTCAATTATTGATGAGTGAAGATTATTCGATTAGTAAATAATCAGTTACTCCAAAGGAGTGGCCTGTCTATAGATAATAAAGAGATAGAAAATTTACCGCCGAACAGTGGGTGTGGCCTGGAGCTTTGGACTGAGTTGAGGCGATTATCCCATAATTCTTTTTAAACATCATACAACGGGGTCAGGCGACCCGTTATCTTGAAGCCTGTGGCCGGTACGCGGCGTAGTTTTTTTGGGACGGTGAATGTTTAAATAAGATCATCAGAATTCCGCCTCTATTTTAATTCGTATACCAAACTAATCCCCCTGTTCGGCGGTGGATATTATGTATATTTTTTGCCCCGAGTTCCGCTTTGCTTCACCCGAGGCTACGGATATTGCACCCTTTCAGGGTGCGGTATTTAAAGATCTCAGCATTCAAGTTTAAAATCACAATTTGCCATTCGCCCCATTTGTGCTTTGCCATTTGATATTAGGCGTACGATTTAAGAGATATTGCCAGACCTTTTGCACAGATGGACATGATTTACAGATCACCGAAAGATGAACTGATACAAGTCAGTATTCAATGCTAAAACTGTAGCACAAAACAGTCTGGAGACAGTTCTTCTAATACAAAGCAAAACTTACCCTGAAGGGGTAAAATATCCGCAGCCCCAGGTGAAACCTGGGGTATAATGACGGATATCAACCATCCGCCAAATAGAGAGTTTTGTTAGGGTTACCGGCCAAAGTTGAGGCGGTCATCCCATCATTGTTTATCACAAACATCATTCAACTGGTTTGGAGGTTCACCTGCAGCTTGAAGCCTGTAGCTTGTTCGTAGCGGAGCTGCGGGGTTGTCGTCTCGGAGCGGAGCTCCGGACGAGGTGGGTGTTAGAGTAACGGGTCGAGGGAAAAAGGCAAAAGTGAGAAGGCAGACATTGTCAATTTCTGATGAAGAAAAATTAGTCGATTAATGAACATTCACTCCGGAGCAGTGTCCTATTTATAGAAAATCAAACCAAAGAAAATAAACCGCCGAACAGAGGGATAGGTTTGGTGCTTTGGATTGAGTTGAGGCGGAAGTATCTCATTTGTTTTTTACAAATAACATTCACCGGGTAAAGCGACCCGTTGTTTGAGTACGGTGGTTAACTTGCAGCTTGAAGCACGTGACTTGTTTGTAGCTGAGCTACGGGGTTGTCGTCTCGGAGCGGAGCTCCGGACGAGGTCGTGGTGCCTGAAGCAAGTAATCACAGAATCTCACATCTTGCACTTTGCCAACAAAAAACTCGTCAGGCGAACCGCCGCAAATGCACGCCGGTATTCGACAGACGAGGGCACAAATGAATTGCTATTCAACCCGAAACAACCGAAACGCATTCTCGGTGGTAATTTTCGCAATTTCCTCAATTGATCGATCTTGCAACTTGGCTAGATTATCTGCAATCAGTTTGATATAGCCCGGTTCATTCCGCTCACCTCGATGTGGTGCCGGGGTAAGATAAGGCGCATCCGTTTCCAGAATCATCTTCTCAAGCGGCAGCTTTGCCACAGTTTTATTAACACCTGCATTCTTAAAAGTTGAAACTCCTCCGATTCCCAGATGCAAACCCAAATCTAGAGCTCGCCTGCCTTCCTCTTCCGTACCGGTAAAACAGTGCCAGACTCCCGTCAGGTTTCCATCCTGCTCATCTTCGATAATATCCAACAGATCAGAAGTACTGTCCCGGTTGTGCAGGACAATCGGTTTTTCCGTGGCTTTGGCAACATTACAGTGCATTCGCAGGCTCGACTTCTGCTCGTTCACAAAATCGGTACTCCAATAGTAGTCAAGCCCGGTCTCACCCACTCCCACAACATCATCGCGTTCGCATAGTTCGGCTAGTTTTTGCTCATCGAACGGCCAGACCTCCTCCACACTGCACGGGTGAATTCCCGCCATTTTGTAGAAAGTAATCTCCGGATGATACAGATCATCCATCTTTTGAAAGGATTCCCAGTCGATGGCCGGCAGAAAAATATGGGTTACACCGGCATCTATTGAACGGGCATAAACTTCGCTAATATCGTTATTAAATTGTTTGAGGTAGAGGTGGCAATGGGTATCTGTGAGTATCAAAGTTTCAGTGATTATTGAATTTCAAAAAGTTGATTTAGTTTGTTCTTTATCCTTTCCTCAAGTTCACTGTTTAGCTCACCTAATTTTCGTTTGAAAAGGGATTTAGGAATTGATACAAGCTTGTGAAGACGAATTACAGAATCAATATGTAAGCCGGTACCTTTCCATAAATCGCTATTCTTTTTGACTAAAATATCTGTAGACTCAAGTTCTTCAGGAATTACACTCGAAATAAATGCTATAACAACATGTTCGAAATCTCCGATAGATCTGGTTAAACAAACTGCAGGCCTGACTTTCACAGAAGAAAAATCATCGAAAGGAAAAGGAACCAGTACAATTGTATATTTAATCTTCGATTGGCTCACCATCGTTCAGTGTATAAATATCTTGATCTTCATCTTTTAGAAAATCAAATGCAGGACTTTTAACTGCATTTTCAACCCATTCTGCTTCCTGAATTGCCGCATCTTCAGAATCTTCAACTAATATTAAAACACGAATTTTTTTATTCTCAAACTCTGTTTTGTAGTTGAGTGATACACGACCATTTTTATCGGTTTTGCTATGTAATTCAATTGCTTTCATGATATTAACTTTATTCCCCTGTCAATTGATAACCTTTAAATAAAACCGTGAATCAAATGAATTATTATATAAACTAAACTACCAAAATTTTACGGAACTCCCTTTCATCTTATCCCTGAATGAATTAATCACCGGATATTTCACTTCCACATTCGAATAACCCAACTCTTCCAGAAGTGCTTTCAAAATAGCTTGATGGCTATCCGCAACTTTTCCGGTAAAGATAATTTTCTCATCACCACTAAGATCCAACATGGAGAGTTGCTGCTTAACAAAATCCTGAAATACTTCCCGGATTAATTCATGAAGTTCTTCCGGAAAGGGTGTTTCTAAAACTTCGCCTGCAATAGCTGCCAGTTCCCGGTTCGGTTTATCCGATTGATATATCCGTGCCATCATTTCACCGTACTCCCCAGGATTCAGCTTTTGCCGGACAAAATCAGCGGTAGTTTCCTGAAATTGATTTCTGTAATACCCGCGCAATATTCTTCGCCCCAGGTCAGCGGCACTTCCCTCATCCCCAATTGCAAAACCGAGAGCGGCTGACGTATGAACAGGTATTCCACCTTCAACTTTTGCACAGATGGAACCTGTCCCCAAAACGGCAACTACTCCATTGTCATCACCGAAGAATGCCCGGGCTGAACCCTCCAGATCACTTTTCACTTCAATCTTTTCTGCTGCCGGAAATACCTCCCTTAGAAAGTGATGTAATTTTTCATCCGATAATTTATTACCCAACCCGGTACCATAGAAGTAGATTCGATGCGGCTGAACATCCGGAATTTCTGACTTCAACTCATTTACTTCCGTTACCGGATCGATGTACGCGGGATGTAATCCACCTGTTCGGTACACTTTCTGAATATCACCATCAACATAAAGCCAATCCGTTTTGGTAGCCCCGCTGTCGGCGATCAGAATTTTTTGCATGATGTCGTCAGTCATTCAACTCTACTTTTTCTGAATAAAGTCAATCACATCCAAAGCGGACTGTGGATTTCCCATGATGTAGTAATGAATTCCGGGAGCTCCCTTTTCCATCAGTTCAAGGGACTGTTTCTGCGCCCATTTTACACCAATTTCGTCCACCCTGTCCGGATGGGCATCCACCTCCGCGGTGAGTTCATCCGGTAAATTGAGATGAAAATGACGCGGCAGTGTTTTCAAGTGGTTTATTGACCTCAATATTTTCAGTCCTGGCACAATAGGAACATCAATTCCGTTTGCCCTGCACTTTTCCACAAACTTGAAATAGACCTCATTGTCAAAAAACATCTGTGTCACTACATAATCAGCACCGGCATCTACTTTCTCTTTCAGCCGTTTAATGTCCCAATCGAGGTTGGGAGCTTCAAAGTGTTTTTCAGGATAACCGGCAACCCCTACACAAAAGTCGCTCGGTTCTGCATTGACAATATCCTCAAGGTATTCACCCCGATTCATATCCTGAATCTGTTTTACCAGGTCTATGGCAAACTTGTTGGCAGTTCCATTGGTGTGCATCGGAACCTGTGTTCCGGTGTTATCTCCGCGAATGGCCAGCACGTTATGAATTCCGAGGTAGTTCAGTTCAATCAAGGCATCCTCACTCTCCTCTTTGGTAAAACCCTCGCAGATGAGGTGTGGAACCGGATCGATATCATACCGATGCAAAATGGCCGCACACAACCCGATTGTACCGGGTCGCTTTCGGCGAATCACTCTTTTCAGTGTGCCGTCCGGCTGCTCTTCAACATGCGATTCAGCAGCATGATAGGTCACATCGATAAACGGAGGCCTGACCTTTTCAACAATCATGTCGAGCGATTCAAAAATATTTTTAACCCCTCCACCTCTTTTGGGCGGAATGATTTCGAACGAAATGAGCGGTTCCGTTGCTCTGTCGTAATGTTCACTTACTTTCATGGGTCGCGATCAATCTAAAACTAGTGTCAAAAACTGTTCTTTAAACTTACGAAATCAAAACATGCTTTTAAGCTTTAAAATGCAGATTTTTCAGGTTCGCAAGCTTAGCAGTCAATAAAGAAAATAATCTATGTCACGTTCCGCTCATCCGCTCTTTTCCATCCTCAAGGACCGAATTCTTATTCTTGACGGGGCAATGGGAACCATGATTCAGGGCTACAGACTCTCCGAAGAAGATTTTCGGGGCAAAAAATTTAAGAACGTCAAGAATGAACTGAAGGGAAATAATGACCTTCTGAGCATTACACAGCCCGATATTATTCGTGAGATCCACTCTCAGTTTCTGGATGCCGGAGCCGATATCATCGAAACCAACACCTTCAATGCGAACCCGATTTCTCAGGAGGATTACCTGCTTCAGGACCAGGCTTATGAACTGAATGTGGCCTCTGCAAAAGTTGCCCGTGAAGCCGCCGATGCATTCACGGAAAAGAATCCTGACAAACCCCGCTTTGTGGCCGGTGCGGTTGGGCCGACCAACAAAACCCTTTCCCTTTCACCGGATGTTGAGAATCCCGGTTACCGTGCCATCACGTTTGATACGCTGGCCGATGCCTACGAAGAGCAAATTCGAGGTTTGATTGACGGCGGGGTTGATACCCTTTTGATTGAAACAGTTTTTGACACACTGAACTGCAAAGCTGCCATCTATGCGGCACACCGCCACATGAGAAAAATCGGGAAACAGCTTCCGATTATGATCTCCGGGACGATTGTGGATCAGAGCGGGCGGACACTCTCCGGCCAGACTACCGAGGCATTCTGGACCTCCGTTCAACATGCAACTCCGCTGCTTAGTATCGGGTTGAACTGTGCGCTCGGTTCCAGCCAGATGCGTCCATATATCCAGGAGCTCTCTAAACATGCCAGCTGCTTCACCAGTCTCTACCCCAACGCCGGGCTTCCGAATGAGATGGGAGAATATGATGAATCTCCGGCCTATATGGCTGAACAGCTGAAGAATTATGCTGAAGAGGGTTTGGTGAACCTGGTAGGCGGATGTTGCGGAACCACGCCCGATCATATCAGGGTAATCGCGGAAGAAGCGTCACGACATCAACCCAGAAAGAAATCTAAGCCGAAGCCCTATCTGCGATTGAGCGGACTGGAGCCTCTGGTAGTTCGTCCAGACTCAAATTTCGTCAACATAGGAGAACGAACCAACGTGACCGGTTCAGCCCGGTTCAAGCGACTGATTAAAAATGAGGAGTACGACGAGGCTCTTTCCGTAGCACGCGATCAGGTGGAAGGCGGAGCTCAGATCATCGATATCAACATGGATGAGGGATTACTCGACTCCGAAAAAGTGATGACCGACTTTGTGAACCTAATGGCCGCGGAGCCTGACATCGCACGGATACCTTTTATGATCGACAGCTCCAAGTGGAGCGTACTGAAGGCCGGACTGAAAACCACTCAGGGGAAAAGTGTGGTCAACTCCATCAGCCTGAAAGAGGGTGAGGAAGCTTTTAAAGAACAGGCACGAGAAATTCTGGATTTTGGTGCCGCCGTTGTGGTGATGGCGTTTGACGAAGAGGGGCAGGCTGACTCCCTCGAACGCAGAAAAGAGATCTGTAAACGAGCCTACGATATTTTGGTTGATGAAGTAGGGTTTGCACCGCAGGATATTATTCTTGATCCCAATATTCTTACGGTTGCTACCGGAATTGAGGAGCACAACAATTACGCAGTCGATTTTATTGAGGCTGTGAGATGGATCAAACAAAACCTGCCGAAAGCGCAAACAAGCGGTGGTTTGAGCAATATTTCTTTCTCATTTCGCGGCAACAATACGGTTCGAGAAGCAATGCACTCCGCATTCTTGTATCACGCAATCAAAGCCGGCTTAGACATGGCGATTGTCAATCCCACCCAGCTCGAGGTTTATGAAGAGATCGAACCGGAATTGAAGGAACTGGTTGAGGATGTGTTGCTGAATCGCCGTGACGATGCCACAGAAAGGCTCATTGAATATGCCGACCGAATCAAGGATCAGGGTGATGAGAAAACGGAGAAAAAGAGAGATGCCTGGCGGGACTGCACGGTAGAGGAACGTATTCAACATGCGCTGGTGAAAGGAATTGTGGATTACATCGAAGTTGATGTGGAAGAGGCCCGGCAAAAATTTGAACATCCGATTGAAGTGATTGAGGGCCCGATGATGGACGGCATGAACGTAGTCGGAGACTTGTTTGGAGCCGGCAAGATGTTTCTGCCGCAAGTGGTAAAAAGTGCCCGGGTGATGAAAAAGGGTGTGGCCATTTTGATTCCCTACATTGAAGCGGAGAAAGAGCAGGCCAAAGAGAGTGAACCGAAGGCTAAAGTATTACTTGCAACCGTAAAGGGTGATGTTCATGACATCGGGAAAAATATTGTGTCTGTAGTTTTAAGCTGTAACAACTACGATGTGATTGACCTGGGTGTTATGAATCCCGCCGACAAAATTCTGGACGCGGCAAAAGAGCACAAGGTGGATGTAATCGGGCTCAGTGGGCTCATTACCCCTTCCCTCGATGAGATGGTGCATGTGGCCAAAGAGATGAAGCGCGACGGATTTAAAACACCTCTGCTGATTGGCGGGGCAACTACATCCCGGATGCACACTGCCGTAAAAATTGCACCTAACTATAGCGAACCGGTCATTCACGTACTGGACGCATCCCGCAGTGTAACGGTGGTAAACCGGCTCGTATCCAAAACCTTGAAAGAGGGTTTCCTCGATGAGATACGAACGGAATATGAGGGATTGCGAAAACAGTACAGCAGCCGTAACAAAAGAAAAAAATACCTCCCCATTGAAGATGCGCGACAGAACCGGACTAAAATTGACTGGAAGAAAACGAGCATCACTCCGCCCGTGAAACCCGGAATTACTGAGTTTAAGAATTTTCCATTGGAGAAACTGCGACGCTATATCGACTGGGGGCCATTCTTTATCGCATGGGAGATGAAAGGTAAATTCCCCGATGTTCTGCAGGATGAAATTTCTGGCGTGCAGGCCCAGAAACTTTTTGATGAGGCGAATCAGCTGTTGGATCAAATCATCAGTGAAAAGCTATTTACCGCAAATGGTACTGTTGGCCTGTTTCCAGCCAACTCGGTTGGTGATGACATTGAACTCTATAAAAATCAGCAGCGAAAAGAGGTGATAGCCACATTCCACACGCTGCGCCAGCAGACAGAAAAAAGGTCAGGTCAACCCAATAAAGCGCTGGCCGATTTTGTCGCACCAAAAGATACCGGGCGACCCGACTATCTGGGAGCATTTGCCGTTACGACCGGACATGGCGTGGATGAGCTGGTAAAGAAATTTCAAGCTGATCATGACGACTACAATGCCATAATGACCAAAGCGTTGGCTGACCGTCTGGCTGAGGCCTTTGCTGAATACCTCCATGAGGAAGTTCGTAAAAATCTTTGGGGATATGCACCCGGTGAGGATTTTGACAATGACGAGCTGATACGTGAAAAGTATCGCGGAATCCGGCCCGCTCCCGGGTATCCGGCACAGCCCGATCACACCGAAAAAATTACTCTTTTCAACCTGCTAGGCGTGGAAGAATCGGCCGGTATTACCTTGACAGAGCATCTGGCCATGTCGCCTGCATCCTCCGTCAGCGGGCTCTATTTTGCACATCCGAAAGCCAAATATTTTAATCTCGGAAATATCCAGAAAGATCAGGTAGAGGATTATGCCCGTCGAAAAGGAATGAGTGTAAGTGAAGTTGAACAATGGCTCGGGCCGAATCTGGCATACGAAAAGTAGACCTGATCCACCTTTGGTATCATAAACACAAATTAATCATCAAAAAAATTTAGCTTACTTTTTGCTGTTTACTTACTGTCACAGTTTTTAGGCAGTCAAGTTTTCTTCTCGTTTTGATACCAGCGTTTTCAACACCGGTTCTTCAGCTACCCACGGAATCGCATACAGTTTTTTTGCATGCTTTTTATCGATTTCATCTAAGAGGGGCACCTCTTCTGCTGCCCGCTGTTTCAGGAGTGGATCAGAAATATTTGTTGCCGACATGCTTTGGTTGGCAATCCAGGCATAGGGTTCAATATTTGATCTTCTCAGATCATCCTGAAGTTTTGCGGCTTCTGTAATGGGCGTGGTTTCCGGCAGGGCAACAATCAGCAGCTTGGCATACGCCGGGTCCTGTAAGTACATATATGGCGTTTTCAATTTATCAGACTCCATTTTTGTATTCCGCAACACCTCTTTATGATAGCTGCCTGTCGTATCAAGCAATAGCAGAGTGTGTCCGGTCGGGGCGGTATCCATCACCACAAACTTGTGCTTTGCCTGGTGAATCGCTTTTGAAAAGGCCTGAAAAACAGCTACCTCTTCCGTGCAGGGTGATTCCAGATCTTCGCGAAGCAGTTTTAACTCATCTTCTGTTTTATTCTTTCCACGCTGGCTTAATACTTTTTCGATGTAGGTCTGCTTTTCCGCAACGGGATCAATCCGGTCCACCGTCATGTTCTCAGGAATGCTCAAGTCACCGATATGATCGATCAAATGAGCAGCCGGATCGGTGGTGGTCAAATGAACAGAATATCCACGCTCAGCCAATTTGAAGGCGACAGCAGCCGCGATGGTGGTTTTCCCTACCCCGCCTTTGCCCATGGTCATCACCAGTCCGTGGTCTTTTTCGGAGGTGATATCATCCACGAGAGCATCCAGGTCCGGCAATTCACTTTCATGCTCTTCAGTAAGGATAGAAAGGCTGTTCTTTTTGATCGCTTCTTTATCCAGCGGTTCAAATACGGTTCGTAGTAGATCCAACCCGAGCAGATTGTAGGGTCTCAGCGGAAAAACAAGATGATTCATTCTCTTGAGTCGTTCCGGCATATTCTCTAATGTCTCATCCGCTCTCTTTTTCATGTTTACAGCAAATGGATCTGACTCGTCAATCGGCTCAAAGTATCCGTTGATCAGCAGAACCTGATTCGTTAACCCCATTTCATCGAGTTCTTTCCCTGATCTGTCCGCTTCCCTCAATGCAGAACCATCCGGACGACTGACCAGGTAGATCGTTGTCGAGCCCTTATCCTGCAGTCGCTCCACGACTTTTTGAAAGCGTGCCTGGCTTGTTTTCAGCGCAGATGACGGACCGATACAGGATGCGCCATCCGGGTTTGACTCAATAAAATCGCTCCATGCTGCCGGCAGTTCCAGCAGACGGAGCGTGTGACCCGTCGGAGCCGTATCAAATATAATGACATCATATGGCTGCTCGTCACCATCACCCGCTACATACCGGGCAAACTCATCAAATGCGGCAATTTCTGTGGTGCAGGCTCCGGACAGCTCCTCACGAATTTTTCCAATCTCCTGCTCCGGCAGAATTCCTTCCATGGGTGAGGTCACCCGATTCCGGTACTCCTCAGCCGACAGTTCCGGATCGATATTTACGGCATGCAGATTTTCAAGTCCGTTTATTGGGGTGATTTTCTCCGTGACATTCGTTTCGAGCACGTCCTTCAGGTTTGATGCCGGGTCTGTACTGATCAGCAGCACGCTTTCGCCTTCATCGGCAAGTTTAACGGCCGTTGCGCTGGCCAGCGAGGTTTTACCCACACCGCCTTTACCGGTGAAAAAAATGTATGGAGTAATTTGCGGTAGATTCTTCATGATGGTGATGATAACTTTAAATTTCTTGGTAGTAACCCCCTCTCGAGAGGGGAAAGGCGCAGACGAGATGCGAAGCATATCGAGTCAAGCGAGGGGGTGTTACAAGGCTTTGAGAAAAGCTACATTTTGATTTATCGCTTCCAATCCCCACAAACACACCCCTTATAAAATCGCTGAACGCGATTTTATCTATCCCCTCTCAAGAGGGGAATTTCACTTAACAACACCCGCTTCCCGGAGCGCATCCGTTTGAAGGAATACCCAAAAGTTCATTCGCTGTTTCAATGATATCAGACAGCGGAACCTGCCGGACATTCAAACCCGACTGCATCGCCTTAGCCATATCGTCCTGGGAAATCCCAGCCTCTTTTCCTTTAGCAAACATATCACGCAGAATGGAGTCACTTCCGGAAGCAACGGCTGAACCGATCGCCACCAGAATATTCACTTTCTCGTTGTAAAGGGGGATTTCAGCCTGATCTGCTTTTGGTTTCCTCTCTTCAACAGTACCGTTTGAACCGATAAGTCCGGCCCACTCAATCAAAGTAGTCCGATCCGGGTACCCACCTTCTGATACCATCTCACCGTTCACCAGGATAATGGGCAACACTTCCGATCCCTCTTTCTGAAGACGCGTCAAAACCGGCACGCACATCTTAAATTGTTCAGGCTCCTGGCCTAAATTATAGCGCTTCACTTCAATTCCCTGTGTCTTTAACCATTTCATATCATTAGCAAAATCGGCAAGTGCATCATCCACATCCGGCCCGCACACTCCGGTACTGCAACACATTGCCGGATCATAAACTTCTAAAATTGTTTTTGTTTCTGTCGGAGTTGTCATTTTTTAACTTTTTGTGATGGTTCAAATTTCTTTCATCGTTAAATTACGATAAATGTTTTGGACATCCAATCTTTAATTTGAAATTGTCCAACCAACTATTGCACAAAATGGCCACTTCATTGAACTGCCATAGCTAAGATGTGAACGTGCCAGAACTCCTGTTCGGGTGAAATCCTAAGTAGATTTCAACTCTTTTTTCATACTCTTATAATTGACTTTTTTTAGAGTTTTACATTAAGTAGATATGACTTTCCGGGATCGAACAGTAGAGAAGGAATACTATGAAGCACACTTAATTATTGTGGCGGATCCAACACAAATATTAATTTTGCTTCAAACAGATTTATGTATGATGTATAGTGAGTAGGTATACTATATGAGATAGTCCCTTATGATGCTAATTACTGTTTTGATTAAACAATAATCTTATTTAGCACATTTATAACAATATTGAATAGCAGCAGAAATTAAAGATCCTCTGCAAGTTCTCCTGAAACCAGATAGATAATTCTCTCGCAAATATTGGTTACCCGATCTCCAATCCGCTCTAAATTATGTGCAGCCCACAGAAGGTAGGTACACTGGGTAATATTTTCGGGTTTTTCAATCATAAAACACATGAGCTCTCTATAAACCTGATCGTAGAGATCGTCAATATCATCATCCTGACTGTGAATCATGCGTGCAGATTTTTCATTATTATTGATATAGGCCTTAATTGAATTTTCAATCATATCCACGGCAATATCTCTCATTCTTGGGATGTCAATTAGCGGCTTTACGTGCTTTTCATCGCCAATCATTTTTACAATTTTGGATATCCCCGCTGCATAATCACCGATTCTTTCAAGCTCTGTATTGATTGTCAAAAGTGCGACTAATTCACGTAAATCAGATGCAACCGGCTGTTGGGTTGCAATCAGGTTTATACAGTCATCTTCAATTTCCCAGCGCAGATCGTTTATAATCTTATCTTCACGTCTGATGCGCTTTGCCATTTCAAAATCTTTGTATACCAAAGAATCAACGGAGTCATTAACGGCATTAGTAACAAGATCTGCCATATTTAAAAGCTTATCGTTGATCTTGTCGATATTTTCTTGTGTTACAGTGTTCATTTTTTAAATGTTTATGAAAATCTAACCTAATTTTTGACCGGTAAAATAATGGCTTTCTAATAATGACTTATATCTTTTTTATGTCCTCTTAAAATATCTTCTTACTTAACCAAACCTTCCAGTTATATAGTCTTCAGTTTGTTTTTTTGAGGGATTTGTAAACAGAGTATTGGTGTCTCCCACTTCTATCAGATCACCCATATAGAAGAAAGCTGTTTTATCAGAAACACGTGCAGCTTGCTGCATATTATGTGTAATGATGATAATCGTAATATTTTTTTTCAGTTCGTGTATCAACTCTTCAATTCGCAGTGTAGCCTGTGGATCCAGGGAGCTTGTAGGCTCATCCATCAATAAAACTCCGGGTTCTACAGCTAATGCCCTTGCAATTGAGAGCCGCTGCTGCTGTCCACCAGAAAGGCTCACAGCCGCGGTTTTTAGTCTGTCTTTTACTTCTTCGAAAAGTGCAGCCTGCTTTAAGGCTCTTTCACATGTTTCATTGAGGATTGTTTTATCCCGTATCCCGACAAGTTTTAATCCTGCCACTACATTATCGTAAATAGACATGGTTGGAAATGGGGTCGGCTTTTGAAAAACCATCCCAACCTTTCTTCGGATAATTACAGGATTTACATTTTCATCGTAGATATTTTTGTTATCCAAAAGCACTTCACCTTCTACATTGGCCTCCCTTGTAAGATCGTGCATACGGTTCAGAGCTCTTAAATATGTGGTTTTACCACAGCCCGAAGGGCCAATTAGCGCTGTAACTGTTTTGTCCGGAAAGGCTATGGAGATGTCTTTGACACCAACAACAGAACCATATTTTACCGTTAAATTTTTTGTTTCCATTCTAAAGTTCATAGGGGAATGGTTTGAATTTGTAGTAGGGTTTAATCGTTTTGGACTCTTCAGGTATATATCCTGTTCACTCATAATTTCTTCTGATTTATCTACTGTTTGTATTGCAGCTTATCTCTTGTCAAAAATCTTGCAATCATGAACGTGATCATCACAATTCCAAACAAGACAATTGCAGCCGCCCATCCCATTCCATGCCACTGTTCGTATGGACTGATCGCCAGACTGTATAAGCGTTGAGGAAGAGTATCTGTAGGATCAACTATGAAGCCCCACCAATTATTTGGCAGGTAGTTGTTTCCAAATGATGTAAATAGCAAGGGTGCCGCTTCACCTACTGCTCTTGCAAATGCAAGGAGCACACCGGTAATCAAGCCGGTTTTAGCGGCCGGAATTACCGTAGAAAAGACAACCATCCATCGGGGCAGCCCCAAAGCCAGCCCTGCCTCCCTGATCGTCCATGGAATGGATTGAAGTGCACTTTCGGTTGTTCTGGCTATGATAGGTAACATCACAACAGAAAGGGCAACACTACCTGCCAATCCTGAAAATGTGCCCATAGGCTTCACAATCAACACAAATACAAATAGACCTTTTAATATAGCCGGCATGCCGTTTAGTGTATCATTCATGATGCGTAACGAGGGATTCAATACGTGTTCCGGATACTCCGACAACATGATACCTGCACCAATTCCAATTGGAACTGCAATAATAAGCGCAAGAGCATCAACAACTATGGTTCCGATTATCGTGTGAACCAAACCTGTTGGCCGTTCCTGAATAGCTCTTGAAGGAGACCCAAGTTCTTCGGTAAAGAATTCATAGCTAAGGGCACTGAATCCCTCAATAAATACATGCACTATGATTATAATCAAGGGTAGCAGTACTGCGACTGTTGAAACACACAGTATCCCAACCATAATCCGATCGTGAATTTTTCGTCGCTTCAGACTTTTCATATTACCTGCCCTCCTCCGATTGAAAGTCTGCGTTGAATGTAGGCTGCTGTGAGATTCACAATAAGTGCTATAAGAAAGAGTATAAATCCGATAGCCATCAAACTTGAAAGATGAAGGCTTTCTACAGCTTCCCGAAATTCATTTACAATAACGGATGGCATGGTAGCACCGGCACCGAATACCGTAAAGGGCAACGTGTTCTTATTACCAATCAACATAGCAACGGCCATAGTTTCGCCGATTGCACGACCAAGCGATAAAATAGCGCCGGCCATTATTCCCCCTCGCGCATATGGCAAAACTGCCATGCGAATCACTTCCCAGCGGGTAGAGCCCAAAGCATAGGAAGCCTCCCGCTGATCTTTTGGTACTGCTTTAATTGCATCTTTTGCCAGTGCTGTTGTATAGGGTACAATCATCAGAGCCAACACAATAGTCGCTGTCGCAATGCCATAACCCATAGGGTTACCGAGCAGCGGCAAAAGGTCTGGATAGTTGTTTTCTGCCCAAAGTGTTATTGGTGTATAAACGACATCCCTTAACCATGGGGCTAAAATAAAGATCCCCCAAATTCCAATAACTACACTTGGAATGGCGGCAATTAGCTTTATGAGATTGTCAATGATTTCGGCAAGCCACTTGGGAGCGTACTCTGCTGAAAAGATGGCCACTGCTACCGCCGGAAAAAATGAGATAATCAGTGCCACTGAACTTGTAATTAATGTACCGAAGAGAAAAGGCCAAGCCCCAAAAAGCAGCCGAACTGCCGGGTCCCAAGTTCTTTCTGTTAAGAATTCGAAAAATCCAAATTCATAAATTGCAAGACTTCCTTCCTGGAAAAGTACCCAGGCCATCCCCAGAGTTATCAAAATAATGGTAGCTCCTAACACAACGGTTACTACCTTAAATATTTTGTCTCCCAGCCATAAATAGATAATATGAGGCAGTTTCTTATCACTGCTAAATTGCTGATTCTCAGACTTCATGTGCTACTATTTTATTTACATAACTTTATAACTATCCCTTTGGAATCATTTCTAAAGACGATGAGAAATCAATATTCCAGCAATTTAGATTAACTCGTTTTTCTGGAGGAGCTCCATGCCAATTTCTTCTCCATTCCATTTTAATTGCTGGATCATCTTAATATTTTTTTCCAAAGCAGTTTCTGGAATACGAGCAAAACCGAGACCTTCAGAAAGATCTTGTCCGTCTGTAATACTCCAAATGAGAAATTCAATAAGCTCTTCTGCCTGGTTTTTACTCTCAATTGCGTTGTTTTGGTCCAGATTTTCATAGACCAACATCCATGTAAAACCTGCTATTGGATATCCATTCTCAGCAGATGTATTCGTAAACAATATTCTTGTATCATCCGGAAGATCAATGTTTGCAGCCTCTGTTGTAGCTTCAAATGAAGGCTCAATCACATTACCTGAACTATTGATGACATAGCCGTAGCTCATATTATTGAGAAATGCATAAGATAAACTGTTGTAGCCGATAGCTCCCGGTGTATTTAATACAGCACCGGCAACACCCTCATTACCGTTCCCGCCAATGCCTGTTGGCCAGCTAACGCTCGTGGAATAACCTACTCTTTCTCTCCATTCATCAGAAACTCGCGTTAGGTAGCTTGTCCAAACGTTCGTTGTGCCGGAACCGTCAGAACGATGAACCACAGTAATCTCTCTGCTTGGAAAGTCAACATCCGGATTTAGCTCTCTAATTTCGGGACTATCCCACCTTGTTATTTTTCCAAGAAAAATATCTACCAATAGTTCTCCGCTGAAAACTACTCCTTCTTCAATGCCCGGCAAATTGTAGGTAGGTACTACATCAGCAAGGGTTATAGGTATATTAAATGCTTGTCCACCGGTTGCCGTCTCAATATTAGACATTACCTCATCGGAAAGAAAAGCTTCACTCATTCCAAACATAACCGTTTGCTCCATAAACTGCCGGATACCTCCACCTGATCCGATAGATTGGTAATTCACTGTAACTCTGCGGTTTGTAATATCTCTATACTCGTCAGCCATGGCAGTTACAAGTGGTGCCGGAAAAGTAGCGCCGGCCCCAAGAATATTTACCCTGTTTTGAGTCGGTGTCTGATCGGATTCCCCCCCACAAGAGATGAAAAATAGTGTTACAAGCAAAAGTAGTGAATAGACGAAAAACTGTTTCATAGTAGTATCTTTTATTGATTTTATTTGATACCAATCTTATTTGCGCATCGGTAGTCAAACTTACAATCAAAAAAGTACATACGGTGTATTATGAAATTGATAAATTAAAGTTATGAAACTGTTTAATAACCTTGATGACCTCAAAGTCAATTAACCTTTATGTATTTATTTATTATAAACTTATATCTGATACATAATTAAATGATTATAAACTGTGATCAGGACGAGGGGAAAGTCACTTTTTTGAACCAAAAAAATCAAGATCAGCATGCCTTATTCGAGTATCCTAGGAGTGTTTGAACCAATTCAGGAACTCCCTTCTGCCCATTACGCTTAACACTCAGCCAGTTGTCCACTCCTATCAATAAGGGAATATCCAATCAACCTGACAACATCCGAGGACCGTGACTGCCAGCGTTGAGCCGATTTGCTTCCTAATCCGACGCTGTCAGGAATTTCGCTTCGCTGCAAACGCTGACAGGTCTTCTGTGCAAATTACCCGTCTGACCGCGGGAAGCGGTCTGACGGGGATCTGTTTGAATTACTGCACCAGACTCATCATGTAAAACATCTCTGTGCCAATCTGCCTGCAGCGCGCGTCATAGATCTCTTTTTCACGATCTGTGCCATCCGACTCTTTTGGGTCGCGATAGGTGACAGCTTTGCGAAAATCAGTTCCGGGTACAAACGGGCAGTTTTCATCGGCATCGGAGCAGGTCATAATCGCGGCGAAGTTTTTCTCAGGGTTCTCCGGATCATCAAATTTTTTGGAGAAGCAGATCATCGGCTTTGCATCTTCTGAAACTTTCACTTCATACCTGGGATTCTCACCCACCGGACTGTTAACATGAAAACCGGCCCGTTCAACTGCGGCAACCGCCCTTGGATTAAACGCCGTAGCCTCAGTCCCGCCGGAATAGGTTTGCACTCCTCCTATATCGTAATAATAAGCGGCTGTTTGTGTCCAGATCTGAGCCAGGTGACTGCGCCGGCTGTTGTGTGTACAAATAAAATTGAGCTTCACTTTCCCTTTTTTGTCCAATTCTTCAGAAATATATTGGGCGACTTCTTTCAGAGTCTCTTTTCGCTCATTTGGAATGGAATCAAAATTTTGAGTCAAATCCGAGATGGTTTTTTTCAGTTTTGAATACATGTTTGTGGTTTGATAATGGGTTTATTGAAATACTAAATAGATAATTTCGTAGTCCCCTCTTGAGAGGGGAAATGTAAAGATGAAAGCGCAAAGCGCGATTCATCAAGCGAGGGGAGTGTTATCTGAATGTGACTACATTTTCAATTCTTCAATTGTTTGCACTTTCAGAGTTTTCACACTTCGCCTATCGAAGGGGGCTAGGGGATGATGCAACCAACCTCACAGCGTAACCGACTGCTTTTGGAGGATTTCTGTCAGCGTTTAGCCGAATTACTTCACGACGCTGTCAGGATTTTTGCTTCGCTGCAAACGCTGACAGGTCTCGTTCTACATAACCGTCTGACCGCGGGAAAGCGGTCTGACGGATTTTAGCAACAGGTCTGAATTAGTTCATCGGATAGTTCCGAAAGCAGGTTTTTCAACTCCTTGATCCCATCCGGGTTCAGGCAGTAGCAGGTTCGTACGCCTTCCACCTCCCCTTTGATCAGTCCAACATTTTTCAGCGCTTTCAAGTGTTGAGAGACCGTGGACTGCGCCAGTGGCAGAACTTCCGTGATATCCCCACAAAAGCAGGTGTTCCGCTCTGCAAGGATTTTCAAAATCGCAATCCGTGCCGGATGCCCAAGCGCCTTGGCAATGGCCGCCGACCGCTCAATTTCGGGATCGTCCAGTTTTATTGGGTTGGTTTCTATCATAGTTTGTTAATTTAATTTATATCCGTGTTAAGACCTGTCAGGTTTTGGAAACCTGACAGGTCTGGCAAGCTTATATTATTCATTTTTTTCCGCATACACCGTAATACTATAAATTCCGGTGTCGGAGTTTCTGAATTTATTCAGCTCATCTTCCGAGAGATTGTTTAACAGCATCTCATCCGGCAACTGAATCTCTTTCATCTTTTGAATTGTGATATTCTCGAAACCGGAATTTTTCACGATTCCCAGGTACTCATCCTTATCAATTGCTCCGGCAACACAGCCCGCATACATCTCGGCATCCTCCTTGATAGCGTCAGGCAAATCGCCGGCAATCACGATATCTGAAATGCTGAAGTGTCCGTCCGGCTTCAGGATGCGGTACGTTTCAGCAAAAGCTTTCTCTTTATCCGGAACCAGATTCAGCACACAGTTGCTCACCACAACGTCCGCAATGGAATCATCCAGCGGCATCTCTTCGATATCACCCAGCACAAAATCCACATTGTCGTACTTCAGTTTGATGGCGTTCAGCGTTGACCGCTGAATCATCTCTTCCGTCATATCCAGCCCGATAACTTTGCCGGACTCGCCTACAACCTGGCGGGCTACAAATGCGTCATTTCCCGCACCGGAACCAAGATCCACAACCGTATCGCCCGGTTTCATTTTGGCAAATTCAGTTGGCAGGCCACACCCCAGGCCAAGATCGGCATCGGGATTGTACCCTTCCAGTTCGCTATAATCATCAGAGAAAATGGTATAGTCCACGCCCTGATCCGATGAGCAACACTCACTGGGACCACAGCAGCTTTCTGAACCTGAATTCCGGCTAATGCTCGCATACTTCTCTTTCACCGACTGCTTGATGCCGGCTGCATTTTTTAAATCAATTTTTTCAATACTCATTGTTATTTATCTGTTCGATATGGTTTCATTCAAATTATCTGATCCGGCAGTACTTGGGGTTACCTGCCAGAATCATTCAATCGTAATTTTACGATGAATATAAATGTACTCTTCCTTAATTAAAAATTAGATTTGATAATCAAACCTCCAAGGTTTTCAAAACCTTGGAGGATTAGTTCAACAGCTGTTCCATCCGAACTACTGGTGGCACACCTTGAAGATGTGCCACGAGTTTTCATTTTACACTCTCCCTCAAACCCCGAAAATCATAACCCGTAGGCTGTTGGAATATCTTCAGTCCAAACTCAGAGGCAATCAGCTTAAGCCCATTGTAGATAAACACCAACGGAATCATGAAAAGGGCCTGTTGAGGAAGCTTATGCTTTAGGATGAGGAGATGCACCAGGCTTGCGATTAAAAATATGGCGAGACCAAAAGGCCGCTTCAGCATTCTCTTTCTCCATCTGTTCCGGTAAAAACTGTGTGAGAGTGAGATTTTCGATTAAGTTAGACTGCAATAAAGTCGATGCGACCATGATTTCTACTACCTATTAAATTTGGAATAATCATCTGATTCTGAGGTATTCTATTACCGGCAACTAAATCTACTCTGCCGGAATTATTTGATATCCGAATTCCTTGCCAACTTGGCAAAAAGAACTATTTTAAAAGGGCATTGCAGAACACATTTTTCCATGTCATTCTAAATGAGTGAAGATTCTCAATATTGGAGGTACTTCACTCCGTTCCCAGAAAAAGATTCGGGATGAGCAGATTGGCATAAGATTTTTGCAACGTCCTCTTAAAATGGCAGTCTGACACCATTCATTTTAATCCAAACTGAAGTATTGTAAAACTTCCTACAAAACCATTCCCATGCACAATCGAATTTTTTCACGTCAATTTTTCACTCTTTTACTCATTTCCATCTCATTTTCAATCAGCCCGGCAATTGCACAGGATCTCTATTTTCCTCCGGCCGGGCTGGGTCATGACTGGTCTGAAAAATCTCCGCAAGAACTTGGTTTTGAGGAAACCGCTTTGGATGAAGCCGTGCAATATGCACTGGATAATGAGAACAGCGTCGAAGAAGATCTTCGCATTGCCATACTGAAGGGATTCAGTCACGAGCCCTACCACCACCTTGCAGGACCAGTGAGAGAACGCGGCGGGCCGGCCGGTATGATCATCAAAGACGGACATATTGCATCAAGCTGGGGTGATCTGACCCGGGTGGATATGACCTTCAGCGTAACTAAAAGTTACCTGTCTGCCGTTGCAGGAGTTGCATGGGATCAAGGACTCATCCACAGCACCGATGATAAATTGACACAGTACGTTTGGGACCGGACTTTTGACGGCGAACACAATTCAAAAATTACCTGGGAGCACCTGCTGAACCAATCGTCCGACTGGTCAGGCACACTTTTCGGAATGGAAGACTGGGGAGACCGCCCGCCGCGCGAAGGTAATGTTGACGATTGGCGAATGCGGGAATTTAACGAGCCCGGCACACACTATAAATACAATGATGTTCGCGTGAACCTGCTCGCCTACTCCCTCTTGCAGGTCTGGCGCAACCCGCTTCCCCAGGTACTCAAAAATGAGATTATGGATCCCATTGGGGCATCCACCACCTGGCGCTGGCATGGATATGACAACTCTTTCGTCATGGTGGATGGAATTGAGATGCAGTCGGTGAGCGGTGGCGGCCATAATGGCGGCGGTCTCTTTATCAGCACCTATGATCACGCACGATTTGGACTTCTTTTTGCAAGAAATGGCATGTGGAATGGGCAGAGAATCATATCGCCGGAATGGATTGACAAATCCGTCACCCCTTCCCCCGCCAACTCACAGTATGGATATCTCTGGTGGCTGCAGGATGATGAAAATAACTGGGAAGATGTACCGGATCATGTTTACTACGCTGCCGGTTTCGGAGGGAATTTTATTGTTGTGGATGATCAAAACGATATTGTCATTGTCCTTCGATGGATCGACAGCTCAAAAATCGGGGATTTTGTTTCAAAGGTATATCAAGCCATGGAATAGCCTCTAGCCTGAATATAAACCGATCCAGTTAATTATTGACTTTTTAAACCATTTTGGTTAATTATAGCATGATTTAACTAAACCGGTTTACTATGAGTATATATATCGTTGTTATCGGTGATATCATCGAGTCGAAAGAGTTGAAGCCGGGTGACCGGAAACAGACACAGATACTCCTTGAGAAGTATTTTGATCAGTTAAAAGCGGATTCGAGCCAGCTGCTATCGCCCTACACCATCACCCTCGGTGATGAATTTCAGGCGGTATACAGTTCGGCAGAATCACTTTTTAAAGATCTATGGGCAATTATGGCAGAAATTTACCCTGTTCGTGTGAGGTTCAATATCAGCGTGGGTGAAATCTCTACAGAAATCAACAGGGAGCAGGCAATTGGCATGGACGGCCCTGCATTTCACGTTGCCCGAGACAAAATTGAGGAGATGAAAGGACGCGACATCCTCATCACCCTGGCAAGCGACAACCCTAAACTCGACCGGTTGGTGAACAGCAGCTTTCAGATATTGTCGGCCAATGTGAATGGATGGAACAAGAACCGTTTCCTGATTCTAAAGAAGAGATACGGGGAAAGCGATGTTAAAGAGATTGCCCGGGAGCTGGACCTGTCTGAAGTAGCGGTTTACAAGAATATCCGTGCGGGAACACTGGATGCCATACAGGATTTAACGGATTCCGTAATGGAGATTATTAATGAAATGGTAAGTGCATGAACTACCCAATCTTCTTCGCTATCCTTAGTCTCATACTCATATCCAGGCTGCGCTTTACGCTGCGGGATGGCCCGGTCACAAAACCCGGAGATCTTGTCCGACTGACCTTGCCCCCTCTCATCATCCTGCCATTTCTCTCAACATCCATTGCATGGGGCATGCTGGCAGCGTACCTGCTGATACGGCCGTTTATCATCAAGCGTTTGGAAGGCACTCCGGACAATCTGAATCGGAACAGGATGATTGCCCTCGTAGTTGACTTTCTATTCGTAGGAGTCGTCTGTTCTCCATTTTTGACGATGCAGGCTGCCGGATGGAGTTCCGAATTTGGTCGGTATCTCACTGAAATTTTCAGTCCATCTGCAGAAAGTACACGCATAGAGTGGTTGTCCACATTTGCAATCCTGTTCGGCTTTTTGATGATTTTGAACGATCTCAATCTCCTGATCCGCTACATCCTTGAAAAACTGCAGCTGGCACCCCTCAGCAACCAGCATCAAAACCAGATTGATGAAAACCAGTTCCGAACCGGCCGGGTGATCGGCTTTCTGGAGCGAATATTTGTATTCGTGTTTATCCTGTTGGGCCAGTATACCGCAGTCGGTTTTGTCCTTGCAGCCAAAGGTGTGGTACGATACCCTGAGTTTGGTAACCGAAGTTTTGCCGAATATATCCTGATCGGAACACTGCTCTCAACCCTCACGGCCATGGGCATGACCTTTGTCGTCAAACTCTTCATTTGATAGCTTTGCAAAGCCCGGGATGAAGTTCTACTTCTACATTCGAAATTCAACATTTTGCTGTTCAAAGTAAATCGCCCCTAAAAATCGGCGCATAGCTAACTTGTAGCAGTAATTTTAATTTGAATTCAGTGAAGGATTGGATAGGTGTGTAACTGATAATTTGCTTCGGATGGGCTTTTGTTTGAAGCAACTCCTGATAATATACAGGGATTCACCTCTCTCAACCAAATGAATTTCGCGATGTATAAGTAATGATAGGCTAATATGACCTAATCGCTATTTAAGTATGAATGATGAGTGTTAAAAAATAGATGATAAACGTAATTTCAAGATCAAGTAAAGGGATCCAGCACTATATTAAGGAGAAGACTACAAAAACCCGGGATGCTATTCTACACTTCTACATTCGAAGTTCAACATTCTACTGTTAGAAATTCACTGCCCCTCAAAACGGACATAGCTATTTTGTAGTAATTATCAATTGAATGCAGTGCAGGATTGGATTGGGTGTGCATCTGAGAATTTGCTCCGGATGGCTTTTGTTTGAAGCAACTCCTGACAATATACAGGGATTCACCCCACTCAACCAAATGAATTTATCGATATATAAGTAATGATAGTCTAATATTATTTAATCAGTATTTAAATATAAATGACAGGTGTTAAAATTAGATGAGAGTCGCAATTCAAAGAGTAAAAAATCAGGATCCAACAATACATTATAAGTTAAAGGCGCAATATCCTGACCAACACATCACTTCAACATTCGAAGTTCGACATTCTTCTGTTCGAAGTTCCCATACACTCACATCTGGCGAAACTGAGTCGGCGAGGCTCCGAACTCACGCTTAAAAAAGTTACTGAAGTGAAACGGGTCAGAAAATCCCAGTTCAAAGGCGATCTCTTTAACACTGCTCGGGGAAAATTTCAGCTCTCTCCGTGCATGAATCATGATCTGTTCAATAATCAGCGATTTGGCTGTAACGCCCAACACTTCTTTGACCATACGGTTCAGATATTTTGGACTCACATGAAGGAGTTCGGCATATTGGTTCACTCCGTGCATGGTTTTGTGATGTTTAGCCACGAGCTCTTTGTAATCGGCAACCAGGCGAACCCCGTTATGGGTACAGTCACCATTCAATCGAATATTGCACCGGCTGTCGCAGTAGACCAGAAGTGTCTTAAACAGCGAAACTATACCCTGTTCCCGATTCGGAATAGCAGAACCGCTCAGCTCATCAATCATTTCTGCAAGATAATGCACCCTGTCACCAATCTTCGGGCTTAGAATGATTTTTGGTATCTCCCCGAATCCTGATAGTAACCCCACCTCTTTAATCCGCATATTTCCCAATATTCTTTCATGCAGGAATGATTTTTTGAAAAGCAGAATCCATCCTTTAAAATTTTTGCAGGCCTCTACTTCAACAAAACGTGAGGGGGTGACAAAACAGATCAGGTTTGCGCAAGCATCAAATTTCATATCATCAATCCTGACCGATTCAAATCCTTTTTTCATCCACAGAATTTGATTGTAATCTCCATTCGTGTAGTCCTGAAGACCCGGCTCAAATGACCGGATCACGATATCATCCTGATTTCCCATACGGCACTCTGTCTTATAGGTTTACGATTCTCTCAGGCAGGCGTCTCTCTTTATACGCCAATGTAATGAAATTTTTCAAATTCAGGAAAGTCACCCCCTCCTCGTCCGGAGCTTTGTACAGGTTGCAAGTTTCAGGTATCAAGCTTCAGACACTCCTCGTCTGCCGAATTCCGGCGTGTGTTTGCGCCGGTTCGCCTGACGAGTTGATCTTATCCCCTCGTCCGGAGCTCCGCTCCGAGACGACCACCAGCAACTCCGCTGCCTTCAGGGGGCAGGCGACAGGCTTCAGGTTCCAGGCTTCAGGTTCCAGGTTCCAGGTTCCAGGTAAAATCAAACCATGTACAACGGGTCGCATAACGCGTTAAATGTTGTTTTTAAAAACTATTACGAATCAAACGCCTCAACCGGGTTTGGGACTTCAAACAACGCCCACTGTTCGGCGGTGAATAATTTCCCTATTTCTTACCCCGGGTTTCGCTACGCTGCACCCGAGGCTACGGATATACTGCCCCGATGGGGCAATTGATATCTAACCTGCGTGCTGTTTTCAGGTTGCAAGCGAGAGGCATCAGGCTTCATACAATCCTCGTCTGCCGAATTCCGGTGTGCTTTTGCGCCGGTTCGTCTGACGAGTTGATCTTATCCCCTCGTCCGGAGCTCCGCTCCGAGACGGCATCCAGCAGCTCTGCTGCCTTCAGGCCGCAAGCGACAGGTATCAAGGTCTAGATCACAGGCTTCAAGGTGCAAGTAAAATCAAACCTTGTGCTAGGGATCACATAACGCGTTAAATGTTGTTTTTAAAAACAATTACGAGTCAAACGCCTCAACCGGGTTTCGCTACGCTGCACCCGGGGCTACGGATATGCGGTAATATCTCGTATGTATACTCTATTTCGGGTTCCGGGGATCTGGCTACAAGTCACACGACCCAAGCTACCTACTTCGACGTTCTTAATTCATCATTCGTTATTCATCATTTCCATCCCCCCTCGTCTGGAGCTCCGCTCCGAGACGACCACCCGCAGCTCCGCTGCCTTCAGATTACAGATGAAATCAAACCCGAGCAGCGTATTTTGTAAACCGAAACCCATATTCCGACGCTGACAGGATCCTCCTTGCGTCGGCACGCTGTCAGGTCTGGGCTTACATCCTGGCAGATCGCTTGCTGATGCTGAATGAACTGTTCTGCAACAATTCGGCAAGTCCGTCTCCGTCATCATCAAGATCAAGCGGATCTACCTCCAGATCAAAATGCCACTCCCCTCCGGTGAACAGCACAGTAAGAGTTCCACCCGTTGGCAGATCACTTACTCCCTCCAGCTCATTCAGATTGTAGGACCACTGATATACATCATCCGCTGGCTCAGTTTCACTCATTTGGGTAGTGTTCGGATCCACACCTTCTTTCGACTCCATGGTCTCCAATTCACCGTCCGTATTTCGACCGGTTCGCGCACTGCGCTTACTGATGCTGTAGGATGCTGTTTCAATGCCATCCAGCACTCCATCATTATCTGAATCCTCATCGATTGGATCGATCTCCAGATCAAAATGGATTCCGTCTCCATCACTATCCATATCTTCGTCACCGGATGGATTACGACCGGTTCTTGCACTTCGCTTGCTGATACTGAAAGAAGCAGATTTCATCATTTCAGGGAAACCATCCTCATCCATATCAGGTTTAGGATTTTGTGCTCCCGATCTCATGGCCTGTTGTGAGTTGGTCGAGATCTTCATCGTAGAGAGAGCCACACAATAGGAACCGGGTTGCAGTTCAAATCTCTGCACAGATACCGGCTCTTGATTATCGTTATTGTCGGAATCTCCATCGTTGGCCTGACCTTCATAAACCGGGTTTTCCCCGGTAGAAGTTCCCCCCTCATAAAGAGGGTTGTTGCTTTTTTGTGTTGCCAAATAATAATCATAACCTTTCTTCCCTCCGGCTGCCACCATACCCGTCCTTACAATCAACCCCGCCGGATTTGCCAACCGGGCAAACCTGATTTCTCGGGAATTACCGTCGTTTCCTCCCCGACCATCTTCCGTTCTTGGTTTATTGGACCGGCTGGAATTGTAGTCCTGAGCGGTTTCCACTGCATCGTCCGGCCTCACACAGTCATCGTCGTCATCACAATCATTGACATCTGCTGCAATGGATGTCGGCTTATTGGAACGACTTGAATTATAATCCTGTGCCGGAGCCACCTGCTCCATGTCGTTCAGCCGGTTCATTTTCACCAGCAGATCTTCCTCCATCGCCAAAACGTCCCGGCACACATCGGTATCACATTTGCCCAGAGACTCAATATCCTCCCTCACAATGCTCAAGATCTCTTCGATTTCACTGTCCATACCGGAGGGATTCTCCAGGGCTCGCCTTACGCCTTCGTGACGCTTATCAGCATTCAGCCTCACCTGTTCGCATACGCCATCATCGCATCGATCCAAAGCCTCTTTGATGATTTCAATGTCGTTACCTGCTGCGGCCAGCCCCAGCTCTTTGGCCAGGTACAGGGCATTATCCGGTTGCGGACAAATCCCCCCTTCACAGGAGTCATTATTTACATTAAAATTTTGCCCCCAGGAGTACACTTTACCATTCCCATTCTGAATGCTGGCTCTGGAAACGACTCCCCAGGCATAGACTAAACCATCATCCCCTTGTGTGTTGACTCTGGGTGCGATACCCCAGGAATATACTCTACCTTCTTCATCATCGGTACCGGTTTCAGCTGCGGCTTCTGGAAGCTCCGTTCCTGCATTTTCGGAACAGCATACGCTGTTACTGTTAAGCGAGAGTCTTCCCCACGAGTATACTTTACCTTCATCATCTGATTGGGATTGTACTATTAACATATCCCCGTCAATGGTGTAGTCAGTCAGGGAGTTATCGGGAACATCATCTTCATCACCTATTGAGAGATGAGTGGATTTACAAATAATTTCGTTTTTATCCCGATCTCTAATACAGATTTCACCGTCATCGTTGACCACCGTATTGCCGGCATCCGAACTGACATCAGGAACCCTTCCCCAGCTATATACTTTTCCACTTCCATCCTGGGATTTGGCTTCAGGTCTTTGGCCCCAGGCATATACTTTACCACGCTCATCCTTCGTGATATAAACAACCTGTAGCCCGGATCCTCCTCCATCAACATCAGCAGCAACGGTGCTCGGTTTATTGGATCGACTGGAGTTGTAGTCTTTTGCTGTTTCTACAGCATCCTCAATACCATCGTCATCACTATCCTCATCCCCGTCACCTACTCCATCCGCAATTGTACTCGGCTTATTCGACCGGCTGGAGTTATAATCCTTGCCTCCTGCTGCCCGACCCGACTGCACCAGACTCATCAGCACGTTCATGTGTTCCAGAAGTTGAACTTCTTTCGTCAGAACATCCCTGCATACATCTGCCTCACACTTATCCAGCGAGGCCACATCCTCCATAATAATACTGTGAACTTGCTCAATCCCTTCGTCTTGAGACAGTTCCCCTTCCCTTACTCTTTGGAATGTGTCTTTCCGTCCGTCCGCATTAACTCGCACCTGTTCGCAAACACCATCGTCACAGCGATCCAGAGCTTCAATAATATCATCCACAAAATTGTCTGCTGCCTCAAGTCCCTCTGTTTTTACAACCACCACATCATCCGGGGGGGCTATGGATCGGGGTTTATTTGATCGACTGGAGTTGTAGTCTTTTGCTGTTTCCACGCCGTCTTCTATACCATCGTCATCACTGTCCAAATCACCATCCCCGACATCTGCTGCACGGGATGTTGGTTTATTGGAACGGCTGGAATTATAATCCTGCGCCGGAGCTCTTGATCCGCCAAACCGGATTTTTATCCCCGCATTGGCAAAAATGTTGGTTTTGGGTGCACTCTCCGTTCGCTGAACCACCGGGGCTTGCTCAAACTGAGAGTACATCTCAAATGGGTTATCCACCTGCATTACCCTCGAGAGATCCCGCTCGGTGTAGGTAATTTCGCGATCAGACAGATGGTGCTGAATCCCTGTTTTTACATTAAAACTGAATCGGTCGCTGAATCCCGGGGTAAACTCCAGCTGAACCTGAGGACGAACGGCCGCCGACCATCCACTCGCGTCATCTCCACTATTCATATCGGCAAGAACCAAATCCGTATCCACCCCAGAACTCTCCAACTCTCCGCTAGAATCGTAAAAGTTCACGCTTTGCGATGGTGCCTTTTGCTGACTCAGCGCCAGGTCGAGCCCTAGGTTAAACTGAACCAGCCGACTCAGACTTTTCTGAAAGCGTGGCCCCGCATTGATAAAAAAGGAGCTCCACCGGTCCTCATTAACTTCAGTGAGTGTAAACTGCTCATAGCCCGTTTGATACTGTGAAGCGCTGAAATCCGAATCAAAAGAGTAGATTCCGGCATTTACTCCCACACCCCAGCTTCCCGGCATATAACTAAGTCCGATCTCCGGCTGAAATGCGGTATTGGTTGTTGAGTTCCCGATCAGACCGCCACCGGCATTCAATTCAATCGAAAAAGGTCGGTCGGTCTGCTGTGCCTGCGCTGAAAAAGTGATTATCCCTGTAAAGAGTATCAGGAAGGTGGTTAGCATGAATTTTTGAAATGGTAGATCGTAGCGTTTTTCCATAGAGAGGTAGATTGCTTGAGAGTTGTTCCGTTTAATACTTACTGCACATGATAATTTTGAAGAAGTAAGCACATAAGAAGTTGAAATACAATCTATTGCAAATGATCTAACGGAAGTGAAACTGTATTGAACAAACGAAAATCATCCATTGATATACGAAACAGACGTTTTTATATAAAGTAATCTATTCGTTAGAATCGGTTAAGGAATGATTATGGCAAGAAGCGAGGTCACAAGATGCAGGTTACAAGTGGCATGCTTCAGTCGAGAGGGCACAGGCGATCCACGTCTGTCGAATTCCGTTGTGCTTTGCGCCGGTTCACCTGACGAGTTTTTCAGGCCACAGGCCTCAGGACGCAGGCCTCAAGCAACAGCTTCGTCAATTCACAATTCGACATTTCCCGGTCACTCGTCACATTTCATCCGTCACATTCCGCCTCAACAATGATTAAAACTCCAATCCACGCCCACTGTTCGGCGGTGAATAATTTCCCTCTTTCTTAACCCCGGGTTTCGCTGTGCTACACCCGAGGCTACGGATATGCTGCCCCGATGGGGCAGGTAATATCTAGTTTGCATGTCATTTACAGGTTACAAGCTACAGGGTGCAGGTTATAGGACACAGGACCTATGTTGACCATTTCATCATTCGTCATGCCCATTCCCTCGTCCGGAGCTCTGCTCCGAGACGACGACCTGCAGCTCTGCTGCATACAGGCGACAGGTATCAGGACCGAGTCAAAGGCTTCAGGTAAGATCTAACCCATTTAAAAGAGCGCTGACCCATTGAATGTTTTTTATTAACAACTACGAGATTACCGCCTCAAACGAGCTTGGGACTCCAAACCATGCCCGCTGTTCGGCGAAGAATGATTTCCCTCTTTCTTAACCCCGGGTTTCGCTGCGCTGCACCCGAGGCTATGGACATGCTGCCCCGATGGGGCAGGTTATATCTAGTTTGCATGTCATTTACAGGTTACAAGCTACAGGGTGGATTTGCAACAAAAAAATGGACAGTGAATTAAGCCGCCAATGGTTGATTTATTTCCCCAAACTGCTCGGGGGTTAAGTAGTTCAGGTAGGAGTGCTTTCTTTTCTTATTATACCATACTTCAATA